>Ga0257106_1000634_pt1 | contig 19920 bp, 9 predicted proteins | sample LP_taG_3_FD_190177 | JGI IMG/M metagenome (GOLD analysis project Ga0257106, IMG submission 190177) | Marine microbial communities from Northeast Subartic Pacific Ocean, Canada - LP_J_2011_P26_10m | ecosystem: Environmental > Aquatic > Marine > Oceanic | place: Canada: Northeast Subartic Pacific...
CGCATCTAAATTCCTCTCGTGAAACTCGTCGAACACGACGCACGAAACGCCCTTCAGACTCGGATCTTTCGCCAATCTATTCTTCAACACGCCTTCCGTAACCACCTCGATTTGCGTCTTTGACGATACCAGTCTTTCAAATCGTACTTGATACCCAACCGTCTCTCCGACTTTTTCGTTTAAAATCGACGCCATTCTCGTCGCCGCCGCTTTCGCCGCAACTCGTCTCGGTTCTAAAACTAAAATTTTCCCTCCTTCTGAATAAGACGAAAACCAACGTTTCCCGAGTCGAGAGCACATCATCGCTAAAGGGAGTGCAGTCGTCTTCCCAGCTCCCGGCGGGGCTTGTAAAATCAAATCATTGTTTTCGTTTTCAAAAAGAACTCGCAAGCAGTCTTCGATGACGTCTTTAATCGGTAACTCTGATATTTGTTCTCGCACTGATTCGTTCTCCAAGTCGTTCTCTTCGTTCTCGCATTTTCCATTTCCAATTGGGGGTTCTGGTGTGGTAAAACTACTATTACTACTACTCGTCGAAGATGTTAAAAAGCTCCTTTTCCTCCTCCAACACGTATTTCCGCTCGCAAAAGCCACTCTCTGTCTTCTGTCCTTTCTGATGCTGCTGGTAAAAAGGCTTTCGGAAACGTGATATCGAGAAGCATGAGAAGTCATTTTTCTGTGGAATTTCGTCATAAAATTGACTTTATAATACCGCTTTGAAACACACAGAATTAAACAAAATGAAGCAAAAGATCGGCCAATATTCCGTCTCTCGCACTTTGGGCGAAGGCGCGTACGGGAAAGTGAAATTCGCAACCTTGAAACAAGCGAAAGACCCGTACGCGATTAAAATCCTAAACCGGCAGATGTTGCAAAGAGTAGACGAGAAAGAAATGCTCTTACAAGAAATAAAAACTATGGCAGAAGTGTTCCACCCTTTTGTCGTAAACTTATTCGAAGTTTTATCGGGACAAGAGGAGGTGTATTTAGTTCTGGAGTTTTTAAGCGGCGGAGAGTTGTACGATTTGGTGAAGCAAAGAGGCAAGTTGGAGGAAGATTGCGCTCGCGCGTATTTTCAACAGATTTGTCAAGGAGTACGATTTTGCCACTCCAGAGGGGTGTTCCACAGAGACTTGAAACCGGAGAATATATTCTTAGATCACGATAAGAAGACGTGTAAAGTTGGAGATTTCGGCTTAGCGGCGCAAAAAGTAAACACGGATGGATCTTTACGAACTATTTGCGGGACGCCGAATTACGCGGCGCCGGAAGTCATGGCGGGGTCGAGACGGTTGAAAAAGGTGAAAGCGTTCGAGGAAGAATACACGAAAGCGAAAGCGGAAGGATACGATGGGAAAATCGCGGATATTTGGTCGTGCGGGTGCATTTTGTATTTCATGTTAACTGGAGATTGTCCGTTTTACGGCGCGAACTTTGTCGAGTTACAAACGCAAGTGCAAAAAGTTGAGCCGTATTATAACGCGGAAGTTATCGCGAGAAAAGCCATCAAGGTGCTCGAGATTATCTTGGTAAAAGATCCGAAGAAACGAGCGACTTGGCCGCAAATTTTCAAGAAATCCTGGTTTCGACAAAACGGGTTTAAACCGGTGAAGATTAAAAAGTTACAAACCAGTTCGCGGTCGGTGGTGGATATTTCCTTGGAAAAAGGCGTCTCCGATTCCGTCGTGGAACGAGAATTGAACAACCAAAGCGACGGGTCGGACTTTTCTGATTTTAGCAACGAAGGCGACGACGTGTGGGACGAAGACAACGATACCGATCACACGCTCTCGAGAGAGAATTCGCAGAATCCCACCGCCGGGTCTCCCAAAGGAGGAGGAGGAAAGAGAGGCATATTCTCTTCTTTACAACGCCAACAGTCGACGACGTCCAACTTCGACCGAGGCTCGAGCCAAGAAGTTATCCGGAAAATCAACGCGTTCGAACTTATGAATTTAACCACGTTCGACTGCACGCACATGTTCGACGACTACTCCAACGTTTCCAACTCCACGACTCGATTCATCTCGTCCTCGAGCGTCACAGAAATCGAAAAAGCCGTCGTTTCTACCGCTAAAAAAGCCGGATGCGAAGTCAAAGCCACGCCCGGGAAACCTATTCGATTACGACACAACGCCTCCGCGGTCCAAATCGTCGTCGAAAAATACGAAATCGTCCCCGGAATATACATGGTCAACTTCAATCGATTGAGCGGGAACCGAGACGCGTATTGCGAACTCTATTACGACATGAAGAAAAACAGCTCGATCAAGAAGTTAGCGCTGAGCCAATCCGGCAAAAACTTGGATTCGGCGGCCGGCGAATAGGCGAATACTACTACTACTAATAATAATGATCGCCGCCGCTCTACATTTTGCGAACGACGAGTAGATGAAAAGTGGTCGTGAAAAACGCCAACACGCCCTCTCCTTTTCGCGAGGTGATGATGGAAGAAGAAGTTTCCTCCGCGTTGTAATATACTTAGTAGTTCTAATATTTTATATTTCTGCTGAACGAAAATTCTCCACAATAATTAAGAGGTGCCTTCTCTCAAATTACGTAATAAGCAAGTAAACAAAATGCTTCCAATCCTCTCGATCAAAGACGCGTGCGTCGGCTTACTCTCCTTAAACTTGGCGTCTAAAATGTGGATGACTATTAAATGGAGAGTGCTTCACACGAACAAAAAATTGGGTAAACCTGTCTCCGCGTGCGTCTCTTCTTATTAAACTCTTCGTCGTTACTGCCGCCTCCGATTCATTGAATTGGAGGTGGACACATTTGTATTCCAATTCATTTTCATGTTATCATCTCACTCACACACACACTCTCTCTCTCTCTCACTCTCACAAAACACAGCGTGGCGGATTGGAAACTCGTTCCAGAACTCGTGAACAACACCAACGAGGCGTACGCTCGCGAACACGGAACGCAACTGAATGAAAGTGAATATACTCCAGTATTCGTTGCTATGCTTGGTTTGATGCACGCCGTGAACGCGGACGCGGGGCAAGCGCCGGGGATGATGTTGTATTCATCTCTCGCGTATACGGCCGCGTCTGCGTTTGCTGGGTTTCCATTCTATGTGCCCGCGGCGATCTGGAGATACGGCGCGTTCGCTCTCGGGTTGAAGAAAATTTTCGAGGCGAAGAACTTTTAAAACGACGAAGAAGGAGAAGAGAAAAGCGAGATGAAGGTTCTTCTTACGACTCTGGACGATCGTCGGCGTAACATCATCAACATCTTCAGAGTTGGTTGTACATAAATTCAAACCTCATACGCGATAATGGTCGTAATCTTTCTTGTTACACGCGTATACATAAAACTCTTTATCTCTTCTCTCTCTCTTTTTCTTTCTTTCCTTCTCGCAGCAAGCCGCAAAACTCCTCTTTACCAATCAGCTTCATCCTGTAATCGTGTTTCGCCACTTGTCGCTCGTCTTCGGTGTTATACCCCCAATCCACGAAAAATAAGTCCCATTTGCTTAATCGTTTATCGTTTGCGACTTTAATGAGAGTCGATAACTTATCTTCCACGAAAATCATCCTCGACGCGCCGTCCTTGTTAAACGTTTCCTCCAATCGTACCAACACGTCCGCTTTTGGTTCTCCGCTCACCGTCGTGCTAATCAAATCCTCCTCGGGAATCTTCACCCCACCCATATCGACCAAAATAGCGTCCGCGAACCGAGCTTGTTTCGTCGTCACAATCGTCACTTTTGCGTCTCTTCTCTCCGTGCAAAATCTCAATGCTTCCGGTACGTCTTCGTACAGCGCGTTCGGTTGCAACCAAGATTTAAAATCCGTTCGGATCCAATCGTCTCGTATTTTACCAAACTCCAACACCATCGTTTTCCGATCTAACTGCCATTTTTTCATCAGCGTTTCGCTCAATGTCGGCCAGTCTTTCAGTATAGATTCCACGTCGTATTCGTCCAGATTTTCCAGAAGCGCTCGCGCTAAAATCGTGTTCTCGTATCCCGTTTCCACGACTGGTCGTACCGCTCGCAATTTCGCTAAAACTGTCTCCTTCTCCTTTATCGCTCGTTCGCACTCGAACACTTCCGGCCACAATTCAACGCCGTGTTTCCACGCGGATAACGAGGATTCCCCGACCGAGTCGCAGACGACGCCGTCAAAGTCGAGCGCGAATAATGTTGAAGACGACTCCGTTTTATTCGAGGACGCAGAAACGTCCATCTGCTTCTTATCAACCGAAGATGATTTTGAGGATGAAGATGATTCCAACAAAGTCTTTCCCCGTCGGCGGAGAAGATGACGAGAACAAGAAACAGACGATGAAGATGAAGATAGCTTTTGGGACGATGATGATATCGCAGCAAAAGCGGTGGGTGACATTATTATATCTTTTAATATAATAGTACTAATAAATAAGCACAAACAGCAATGTGGATATTTTGTGATGAATTCATTCATCAACACTATTAACAACAGTTTACTCCTATTAACAACATCTCTTCTTATCCATGACAACAGAGGACTTTCTCTGCTGCCTTTCTCTGATGTTGACTTCACCACCTCTCTTCTTTGGCGCGTGCCGACGCAACAGCTCGTCTAAAGGCGTGTTCGGGTCGTGGATTTTATTATTGTCTTTGTCGTTTACGTCTGAATCGTTCATCGTCAGCTTTGCTTCTCTGACTGCGTTTTCGTCGTTTACGTCCGATACAGTTGGAGCGAGTGGACGTTCTTCGTTCCCTCCTGAAGAAATAGCGTCGTCTGAATCGAAAACGTCGCTCCTTTTTTGCGTTTGCTGTGCCCAAGATTTCGCGTATCGACCGTTTTCAATGGAGAGTAACTCGTCGTGCGAACCGTATTCGACAATTTTACCATTGTGAATGACGGCGATGTTATCGCATCGTCGCGCGGTGGATAATCTGTGCGCGACGACGACGGTGGTTTTGCCTTTGGTCAGAAAGTCAATCTCGCGGACGATTTCGCGTTCGGTGTACGCGTCTAACGCGGACGTGGCTTCGTCGAGAAGTACAATTGGACTGTTTTTAAGAAGCGCGCGCGCGATCGCGACGCGTTGCTTTTCGCCTCCAGAGAGTTTCAACCCTCGTTCGCCGACTTGAGTGCTGAAACCTTTCGGCAAACTCGCGACGGTTTCCGTGAGTCGAGCGCGACGAACAACTTCGCGAATTTCCGCATCCGTCGCGAGTTCTTCCCCAAGCGATTGGTGCTCACTATCAACAAATCTTTGCGATTTACCGTACGCGATGTTGTATCGCAACGTGTCGTTGAATAACACGACATCTTGCGGGACAATGGCGATATTTTCTCGAAGCGAATCGAGCTTCAAATCCTTCACGTTTTTACCGTCGATGTATACGCCGCACTGAGTGCTGTCGTGATTGTTGTGTTCGCAGTTATAGTTCACGTCGTATAAGCGATACAACAGGCGCAAAATGGTCGATTTACCACTCCCGGAAGCGCCAACGATGGCTAAGGATTTCCCGGCTTCAATTTTAAAACTCAAATCGTCCACAATCAACGCGTTGTTGTTACCCAGGGCCGAACTCGACGACTCCTCCGCCGCACCTCCCTCACTAATAATAGTATCAAACTCGTTTTCTTCGCCAGTTTGATCGTATCCGAACGACACGTTCCTGAATTCTACGCTAAATCCTTTCTCCAACGCCTCTTTACTCGTCGGCAACTCCAAACCATTCACCGCCTCTCGCACTTGCGATTGCTCTTCTAATAATTTAAACATAGTCGTCATATCCACCATCGATTGCTTCGCTTCGCGATATACGGTACCTAAAAAGTTCAAAGGGACGGAGAGTTGAAAGAGTAAGCCGTTTACCATGACTAAATCACCGACGGTTAATTCTCCAGTCGTGACTTTACTCGCCGCTAATAACATCGCCGTGGACAACGCGGCTGAGAAAATAGCATTTTGTCCAAAGTTCAATCCGGCTAAACTCGTGGCAATCTTCAAGTTGGCTTGTTCCACGCCTTTTAAACTTTCGTCGAATCTATTCACCTCGTGTTTCTCTTTGTTGAAATATTTCACGGTTTCGTAGTTCAACAAAGAATCGACTGCTTTGTTATTGCCTTCGTTTTCCAACGCGTTCATTTTTTTGCGGAACTTTGTTCTCCATTTAGTCACGCCAAACGTGAACGCCGTGTACGCACCAATCGTGCCCGTCGACAACAACGCAAACTCGGGCCCGCATTTGGAATATAAAATCGCGGAAACTAAACCAATTTCCAACGCCGTCGGGAACACGTTGAAGACCATCGAGTTGCATAAAAACGAAATTCCGCGCTGGCCTCGATCGATTGCTCGATTCAACGCCCCCGTTTGTCGATTCAAGTGAAACGTCAAATCTAAATCGTGCAAGTGTTTGAACACGTCTCTAGCTAAAGATCGAATCGCGCCTTGCGATACTTTTGCAAACGTCGCGTTCCGAAGTTCGCTCGCTAAGCTCGCCGTCGCTCGAGCGACGCCGTACCCGACCAACATCGTCGCCGGCGTCCCGAGACCAATAGCGGCTAAATCTATCGTCGAAAGCGCAGTCGCTCCGGTAATCGCGCCGTCCGCGCTCGTCGAAGCCGCTAACCCATCGATCGCGTGTTTAAACATAAACGGTACCGAAACGTTGGCTAACTTTGAGAGGACTAAAAAGGACACCGCGGTGACCACTCTCGCCTTGTTCTCCACGGAATCCGCGGGCCATAAGTGACTGCCTAACGTTTTCAGGATTTTCAAATCGATTTCAGAATCTGTTTTTTGTTGTCCTTCTTTTTTCTTTGTCTTCTTCGTTACCGCGTTGTTCTCGTCGTCGATGATAGTTTTGGTTGCTGTTGCTGTTGTTGTTGATGATAACGACGATGATGATGCGGTTGGTGAAGAAGAACTGTAGTACCTCTTTCGTCTCTCATCAAACGCGTCGTTCCTGGATGATGATGAAAATGAACAACTTTCGCGCATAAACCGACGAACGAGCGCCGAGGAGGCATCCTTCGAAGAAGAACTGCTCGCAAATCCTCCTCTGTTGCTGTTATTATTATTACGATCATCATCACTAACCATCGCCGAAGCAGCAAAAAGATGACGTCTACTTTGTCGCGCCGTCGTTGATGTTCTTTTCATCGCTCGAAAACAGAAGATCCTCCTCCCGACGACAGAGGATGTCGAGACATCTGCCGCTTTTGCCACCGAGAGAGCTGATACCCCCGTTGCTGCTGCTTTAGCAGCGCGCCTCATTTCTCTCCCTAACTCTCTCTTTAAACTGCTGCCGTTTGATGCGTGTGTAAGAAGAAGTGTGTGTGTGTGTTAAGTTGTTATTGTTAAGTTTTGTGCGTTCCTTTTAAAGTTCTTTTGTGTTTGTCTCGTTTTTTTGTGTTTCTTTCGTGTGCTTCTGTCTGTGTTTGTGTGAAAGAAGAAGAGAGAGGAGAGATGATTTTTGCTCGAAAAAGGCGGGAAAAAAAAGAAGGAAAACTCCAACACAAAAAATTCTTATATTCTTTCTTTCTCGCTGTTAGAGGAATAATAATAATAAAAAGCTCTTCTTCATCTCTCTTCATCTCTCTTCAGAGGACAAAGAGGAAGAAGAAGAAGTCAAAAAGAACGCTACGTATCTCTCCGCTCTTTACTCTCTTTCGAAACAAAGGGGGCTTTGAATAATCGGAAGAAGAATCGCCGCGAAACCGAGAGAGAGAAAAGAAATGTCTTCTTTTTCTTCTTAAATTTGGATATTCTGTTGAAACGAAGAGAACGAAGATGATGGGAAAAGAAGATGATAATACTCTTGTTGCCACCAAGAATGATGACGACGATGCGTTGATGAAATCGTTAAAATCGTTCGAAGGTGTTCTTCGAGTGAACCCTCACGATCCATCCGAGGCGTACGTCTCGGTGTCGTTCTTACCGGTGGATGTGAAATTTCGACTCTTTCATAATAACAACGACCACCAAGACGAAGACTTTAAAAAGAAGAAGAAAATTTTCGCGGTGGACCAGGACAGAGTTCAGTTTACCTTGGAATCACCGATCGAGTGGTTAAGACAGGAGTTACGAGAGAAGAGCGAAGCGAAGAGCAGACGAGAGAGACGTCCTGGGAGTACGAGTGGGAGACAGCAGCGCGGGACGACGACGAGCGGTAGCGGCGAGACGACGACTTCGTTAGTCGAGATGATGGAAAAGTGCTCAATTCGCGGGAGCGAAGAGAGGGTGAAACGGTTCGAGAATCTGTACAAAAGTTGCGTAAGTGGAACCGAGGAAGAGGTGCAAAAAGCGTACGAGGGAGCGTGTCGGTTTTTCAGTAGTAATAGTAGTAATAGTAACGGCAGTGGTAGTAACAACGACGGCGACGGGATTGAGGAAATCGAGCTCTTGCGACCAATCGGTACGGTGGTGAAAATCGTCGAGCCGTCACCAAAGCGGACGAGGTTAGTTGGCTACATCGTAGATGAAAAAAGGAATAATACGAATAGTAATACTAATAGTAAAAATAAATCGAAGAAAAACTTTCGATTAAAACCGACGGATTCGCGAATGCCGACGTGCGATATAGACGCCTCGCTTTCCGAATTAAAAGATTTAGAAAACGTGCCTGAAAATGTCATCGTGTTCGCGTCCATGATAGACACGGATGGAACCGCAAAAGGCGCTTTGTCGCGCGCGTGCTCGGTTGAGCGCATCATCGGTCCGAGTGATAGCATCGAAACGCACACCGCGAAAATAATATTAGAGAACGACATCAAAGACGAACCGTTTACGGACGAGGTACTCGCGTGTTTGCCGAAAGAGTGGAACGACGACAACGGAGTCGAGTTAGAAAATGAAGACGAAAAAGAACTCGCGAGGAAAGATTTCAGGAGCGACATAGGCACTTGTACGATAGATCCAGAAACTGCGCGCGATTTGGACGATTCCTTATTCGCCACGAGAATCGATAAAAATACCATTCGCGTCTGCGTACACATCGCGGATGTCTCTCATTTCGTGCAACCAAACACGGCGTTGGACGAAGAAGCTTTGATTCGAGCGACGTCGAATTATTTGTGCGATCGAGTCGTGCCTATGTTACCGAGACTGTTGAGCGAAATCGCGTGTTCTTTAAATCCAGGCGTGGATAGGTACGCAATGTCCTGCGAGTGGATAATTCGAGAATCTGATGGCAAAATCTTGGAGGAATGGTTCGGACGAAGCGTCATGCGAAGCAGAGCGAAATTGTCCTACGGCGACGCGCAAAGAATGTTGGACGCGTTTGATGCATCCATGACAGACGAAGCGATTGTGAACATCGAAAAGGAGAACGTCAGCGGAGAAGGAAAAATAGAACAATCCTCAAAAGACAACGTTCTCCTTGAAGTTGTAAAGTCCGTGCGTTTACTTCGATCTGTGGCGAAAACGTTGCGCGAAAACCGAGTCGAGAACGGCTCGGTCCGTTTAGACCAAGCGAAAATTGGTTTTGAAATCGATCAAGAGACCAAGTTGCCGAAACGCGCGTTTCAATACGAACTTCGCGAATCGAATCGAGTGATTGAAGATTTAATGTTGCTCGCGAATAGACGCGTGGCGAAACGAATCGCGGACTATTTCCCGAACGTCGCTTTGTTGCGTTTACATCCGCCGCCGAACGAAAAGAAAATGTTCGAGCTGCGCGAGTTTGCGCAAGCGAACGGATTGAACGATTTCGATTGCAGCACGAGTGGAGCGTTACATCGAAGCTTAGAGCGCTTACGCGAGACCGTGAGAAGAACAGATGAAACGATGAATAATGGTGGTGTGAACGCCATTTACGAAATTATCAACTTATTAGCGACGAAGCCGATGCAGTTGGCGCAGTATTTTTGCACGGGACAACTCCCGGAGGAAGAAAGTTGGCGCCACTACGCGTTAGCGTTCGACAGGTACACGCACTTCACGTCACCGATTCGAAGGTATCCGGATATTCTCGTTCACCGTTTACTCCGTGCGAGTTTAGTCGTGGAAGAACAAAAGAAGAACAAGAGGAAGCAGAAAAATAAGATGATGTCTTTCTTTTCGAAGAAGAAGTCTTCGGATGACGTCGTCGTCAAGAAGAGCAACAAGTTGGTGGACTATTTACTTCCCACATCGACATCTTCGTGCACTCAAATTGCGACTCAGTGCAATATAAAGAAGGCATCTGCAAAGGTCGCGCAAGACGAACACTTGTTCGTGTATTTTTGTTACCATCTCGCGAGGAACCCAACGGTTACGCTGGCCATCGCGCGCATCGTCGGAAGGAAACATTTAGCGTGTTTTTTACCAGAGTTTGGTTTTGAAGTGAAGATTGAAATCGGAAATAAGCGTCACTTGACGACAAAACAATCCGCAGGGACGCCTAATCCGACTATGGTATCGATCGAGTTTGAAGCGTCGTCTGAATCCGCAAACGAAGCGGCGCAAAAGTTGATCGAACTTGGAGAAAATGGTAGCGAGAAAGACAAGTACGCCGACAAAGACGAAACGGAAAACGAAGAAGAAGGTAAACAAAACAGCGTCTCGTGGATTGAGCGAACAAAGTTGCTCAAAAAAGCAAGAGGACTGAGTGGTGCGTTTTTAAATCTCACGAGATTGGAAGAAGAACGCGTTTTGATGGCGCTGAGTAGTGATTCGACGGAAAAAATAATCTCGAAGGATGCCGTCGGCGCGCTCCCTATGCGCATCAGGCCCGCGGACCAAGTTTTGGTCGTTTTAACTGGTAAATTTGGCGAAAAGAAACCGGAAATCGTGGCTAACTTGGTCATCAACAACCCGCTCTTTGCTTGATCAAAGAAGAAATTAAAGAAGGCGGCGCTTTAGGAGAAGTACAACACAGGTATCAGGTAGTTTAGCTTTTTAAAACAAAGAACACAATAAAATAAATATGAAAATACAAAGTTGTTTTGAGTGATTTGATTTTTTTTATTCATTATTAATTCTTCGTGATGAAGTTCTTCGCCACGCGTTGCATGTCGGCGTAATCGTCTCCCATGCGCCACGGTCTCGGCATGTGATCTCGGTTCGACGAGTTCGCGTCTTCGCTGCTGATCAAATCCTCGGCGTCTCTCCAAGTCTTTTTGTGCAGCTTTTCCGTTTTCACGTTGTCCACCCTCGGTTCCGGGAACTGGTTCGTCTTTCTATTCTTTTCCGTTCTTTTCGTCGGCAACTGGTACATCGCCAGCGGCATTTCGCAGTGATCCATTTTGATACCCCATCTGGCGCAGACCACGTCCGGGCACGTCGGCCACGTCATGCTCGCCGCGCTCGCTTTCTTCGCCGCCGAGCAAAATCGGCATTGCGTCACTTGGTTTCCGTCGCACGCCGGTAACAACTTCTCGCCACACTTACCGTCGTGGAACATGAACCTCCCCAACTCTCGATCGGCTGGCGTCCCTTCGCACGCGCTCGTGATGCCAATTTGCTCCACGCGCGCGTTGTGTTTGCGAATATCGTCCACGTACGACTTCCACTCCAAGTCCTCGACCGAGTCTCCTTCGCACCCCATGACCCCGTGCTTCTTACAGACAGATTGTGGACACGTCGCCCAGGTCGGCGTTTTCACTTGCGCCATCAACGTGTTGCAAAAGCGGCACGTGCTCGGGTTCCCGCTGGTTGGATCTCCCGAACACCCGGCGGTTTCGCCGTTCATACACGCCGGATCCGGGTACGCGAAGATACCTTTGGCCATATCCGCCTCGGCCGGGTCGCAGTTTTCCTCTTGTTTTTTCTTTTTCGATGATGAACCGTTTTTCTTGTTGTGCGATGCTTTGTTGTTGTGCTTGTCGCTGTCGTCCGCGAACGGGACGTCGATGACGTGCGCGTTGTTATGCGAGTGCGATTTGTGGCCTAAAGAACCTGAAGATTTCTTCTTCCCCAAGGCGGCCAAAATGCTTTCTCCGTCCGTTTTGACGGAACTAAAACCTTGGCTGAAACTGACTAGAATCAAGGAGGATAAGATGGCAAACATGACGAACCCGCTCGTCACGATGCGTCCTTGGTGGAGGAACGAGTTCACGAAGCCTCGCGTGGATTTCTTACTCCTTTCCGTAATGTTGTTGTCATTTGCCGCGTGGTGATTTTGGTCTTTCAACAGCGACTGCGATTCCATGTCGTTTTTTCCTACAAACACCATTATTATTAGTAGTACTCAAAAAAGCTCCTTTCTTTCGCTGCTCTGTTTTCGTCTATGCGAGAGAGGTATTAAAGAATAAGTGTAATGATGAATTGCGCGCGCGCGAAGAGAGAGAAAGAGTCTGGTGTAAATTCCAATTCTGAAGAGAAAATTTCCCGCCGGACGCGCCCTTTCCTTTCTAGAAAAAAAGTGTTTAGGGTTTTAATTTCTGAGAAGGTTTTTCGGTAATAAAAACATGATAAAAAACTAGGAGACAGTTATTTACTTTTGTTGGATTTAATACAATCGCTTGTAGGATTGATTTTAGTCTCTCTCTCTCTCTCTCTTTCACATTTGCGACGTCGTATGCATCATCATCGCGTTGTTTAAACGAACGACGATCTTTGTTGTCGTTGTCCGGCGAGTTCGTCGTGTTGGTCGTACGACACAAACTCATCCGTGGACGAGTCTCTCAAAGAATCGTCGGTTTCAGAGGAGTCGCCTGAACTCATGGCGGCGTCTAAAATGCACATTGGCGTTTCGCTGCGAGGATCGTAGGCAGCTTTTTTACCAACGTTAACGGTTTCCGAAACAAGGACGCTGCCGATGTTGAGTCCTTTATCACGGCGAGGAACTTCCTCGTCGCCAGTCTTGACAAACGTCAAATACGCGACAAAGCCTTGGTCCTTCGGCAACTGCTGAAAGCACATGGACGGTCTCGAGTACGTTTCTCCCACGCAAAACAAATCCTTGTTCGTACTCGTCAAGGAAGAAAAGAACGCGTTGGTCGTTTCCCGGCCGCCGTGGCAAGTCACCGCGAAAGTCATCTTGCCCGGTTGGAACACGTTCGCGCACTTCTCGACAAAGTTTGACACGGAGAAGGCACTGTTCGCGTTCAAATCGACGTTAGAATGCTCCACGGAGGCGTAACTGAATCCATCTTCCGGAGTGATGTGAATCGTAGAGTATTCGCCGGAATATTCTTCGTTCAAGCCGTTCATGGAGTACCCGCACGGTTCAAAGACGTAATCGTCGATCGAAAACGATTCAAAGATACTTTGAATACCAGACTCGTGCGTTGTCCTCTCGGAACTCACGAAAGGAACGGCCGTTAGACCTTCCTCTTGCGAATTCTCGCGGAAGAAGTGTTGCGAGTGCTCTCGGTGCAAAGAGGTCATGCAACATTCCACCGATAACGAAGCCTCAGATTTCGTTTCTTCGACGAAATCTCCGGCGACGTAGACGTGCCACTGCGCGTCGTCAAAGTTTGAACCCATGACGTAGCTCGAGTTTGACCCCAAGTGGCCAAACCTGCCCTCGAGAAATTCGCACTCGTCCGTAAACGAAACGTGGTGCTCGCGCTGCTCTTCCGGAAACAAATACGTGGAGCGCGTAAATCTCACCGAGGACGGAACCAATTTCAAACGTTCGATCGAAGCCGCGCGTTCCAAAATGGGATCCACAGCCGAGAGCAATTTGGTTGTCCCACACGTCTTCAGCACAATCTTGTCCGCAAAGACAAACAAAGACGATTCGCTCAAGACGTACGCGTCAAAATTTTCGTTCGATCGTACGGAAACAATCTCGCATTCGGCGGCGGTCATGCACACGTCGAGCGCGGCGCGCGATAAGCAGCGAAGACCACCTGCGACTGGAATAATTCCACCAGTACTTTTGTTGTCGTCAGCGGCAACGCGAAAATTGATTTCGATGCGCTTCTCGACCCCTTCAAAGTGCGGCGACGGGTAAAGTTCGCTCTGCATTCTGAAAAACTTTCTTTGTATTTCTCAACAAAATATGATACGCACACACACAGACGCGCGGGCGTAATCAGTAGGCGGCGGCTCTTAGCGTTTCTTACGCTTCTGCTGCTGCTCTCTAACGAAGGATGACGATGTGCTCACTCCTCCTTTTATTCAAAAAAGGTAAAGAATGTCAGGCGCACTTTCGTCGCACAGTCAACACGTCGAAAAATTGTTTCAATCCTTCCGCTCGGCTTGAACTTCCCCAAAATCGGATGTCCGAGACAAAGTTAAACGAGCAGTTTTCTTCCACGAAATTAGTTTTACCGTATATATTATCGCTATTATCGCTATCGCTTCCACCGTCGAGTTCCATCTTGATAAATCTTCTTCTTCTTAATATAAAACTGAAAATGAGTTTTGTCTGTCGGAGGTTCTTTTCCGTAAATGTGGTCTCTATAAATGTATCACCAAGTATAAAATGCAATGAATCAGTGTGATGAATCAAAACGCGCAATTAAAGCGTAAAACAAGTATCACTTCAATCAATAACTGAGTTTATTTCCCGTGTGTATGTTCGCGACGAGTAGTACTTCTCGCGATTGATGTTCCCGTAGATGAGATTTTTGTTTTTGCGGCGTGCGGCAAAAAACAACAGAGAGGTTGATGATTCTCTCAATAAAGCGCTTGTGGCTTGAGCGCGTGTAAAAGTGAAAGCTTTAAAGTGAAAGCTGTGAATAGATGTTAGTTTACTCGATCGATTCGGTAAACGGTTGCAATGATACTTCGCAAAACGACGACTGGACGTGTGTTACGAAGTGTATTTTTAATGAGGAGGCAAAACGCTTCGGAAATATCTTTGCTTTGTGTGACTGGGACGGACCCTCCTGAAAAAATATTACGTGAGAATTATCTGATTGACTGTTCGCAGAAACCACCACGAAACAACCCCGCAGAATTAAAAAGAGACGCGCATACAAAACACAGATAATAATATTGTTTGTTACCACCTAGTAGTAAAACAAATAACCAGAGAGAGTTATATATATTCTATATTACATGAACGATTGTTCGGCTATGATCGTTCGCGCTAAGGATAAGGCTTGATCTCGAGTTAAGCCGGCTTTAGCCGCCACTCTCGTTTGCGCCGATATCGACAACGAGTGCTCAAACTTGGAGAGCAAACCACCATCGACGATCGTTCTCGGCGGGGTTTGTCTCGCGACGGAGCCTTCGGAAGATTTCAACGCTCGGTAGGTCTTCGAGTTCAACCCGAGCGGATTGATGGAGTTGGAAGAGGCGACGATGTTGGAACGCATGGCGTCTTGGAGCTTTTCCAAGTTCAAGAAGGTGTGCTCGTCTACGGGGGAGAAGATGCCTAAGCCACCGTCGGAGCTCCCGAAGAAAACCGCGTGTCTGTTTTGTTTTTGTTCGCCGACACCGATTTGAAAGCGAACCATTTTGCGGATTAAACTACCCGCGTGGTAGGCCGATTTCGGTAAAAGCTTGTCGCCTTTCCACGATTCGGCGAGTTTCGGCGCGTATTGAAAAACGTGCGCGTTGCCGTTGGCGTCCGCGGCTAATAAGGATAAGGTTCCACCGTCAATCATGAACTCAGAGGCTATGCAGTCGAGAACTTCGTAATCTTTCCCGAGCTGCGATAAGGTCTTCTCTCCCTGAGAATCTTTCCATCGAACGAAGCGGATAGATTTGTGCAAGTCGCCGCACAAGAGGAAGTTCTTGACGCAACACAAGGTGGTCGTATATAACGGCGTATCGTAAAACGCAATCGGGTTTAAGTGTTTCCCATCCCACGAGTGCGCGGTTAATTTTGTTCCTATTGCAACCATGAACGTTCCATCGACGGATTCAATCGCCGAGCAGGCCATTTTTGATGGTTTTTCGCATTTTAGTTCGCCTCTCCACCGAACGCCGCCATCGCGAGCGCGTTCCCACATGATTGCAAAGAGTAAGATTCGTCCTCGGCAGGGAGTATCTTCGCCACCAGGCATGGCGGTACCAATGGCAAGCATAGAGAGTAGCGCGCCCGTAGATTGATCGCGAATTTGTACGTTCTTCACGCACAAAATATGTTCACCAGGTTCGACTGCTTTCTGCCACGCCGTCTCGAGCGTGCCCGGGACTAACAAACGGATGGCGAATTGTTGCACGACGTTGCCTTCCGACTTTGCTTTTTCCTTGCGAAATCGATACAACGCTCTCGCGTGCGAGTCTGTTTCGTCGATCTCGAAATCTTTCCACGGGACGGACGCGGAAGTCACCAAGGCGTACAACTTGAAATCGTTCATGTATGTAATCGCCCGCGGCGTACATCGAAGCGCGAGTTTACGCACCGGCCACTGAGCTTCGATGTGCATTTTACCTGGAAGACGACAAACGCGGATCCCACCTTCGTTCGTGGCTAAGATGAAACCTTTGGGACAGTTAACGTTGTGGAAGGGCGCAAACGCGATTCGCGCGCCGCCTTCACCTCGGGTTGGTAACGCGAGAACTCGTCCTCTGCGCACGATTAACCAGATCGGATTCAAACCGGAAACGAAGACGCCGGCGATACCTCTTCCGTCGCCGATGTTTTCAATTCTTGTCAAACGCGAGCCACCTTGGACGGAAACGTCGTTATTCGTGAGTTCACTCCCGGCAGTTTCGATTTCAATCGGTACGCGAGCGAAGCGGAGTTCGTTCGATGAAGGCGACTTGAACGCTTGGTACGCCAAGACTGAGCCGTCGGCGCGGAAACACGTCAAAAGTGGTCGTTCGTACGCCGCGTTGGCGAAAGCGTCGAGTCGAATGTCCGAGACGGTGTACTTTTCAACTTCGCACTCGTCGTTGAAATCAATGCTGTCGATGCCGGTAGAATTCGGTGCGAGTATTTCGCGACCATCCGAGACACCGCCGGAGGACCAAAGCTTCTTCAAAGACGGAAGACTGTATAAAGCGAGAGTACCGTCTCTAGAGATGGTCGCAAAGACGACGTTGTTATTTTCCTTGTTCTCATCTTTTTCCTCGCGATTACCACAAGCGGTTCGCTCGAGCCAACCGGGTGCTCTGTTCAAACCACTACCACCACCACCACCACCACCACCACCGAAAGAGTCCGCGCACGCCGCTGAATCGTCGTACAATGTAAACGCCGTCACGTCGCTCCCCGTGTTCGAGTGATTGTCGGATGCGGACAACTCCCCAACCTTCTCGAGTAGTGTAAACGTATTCGTCTTCGAGTCTCCAAGAATAATTCTGATCGACCCATCCGAAAGTCTCAACGCAATCGCGTCGTTTTGAATAATCGCTAAAGTTATCTGCGCCCCCTCGCCGCCTTTTAAAAACGCTAAATCGATATCGTCCACCGCGAACTTCTTCCCTTTCCTGGTGAACCTGATCTTCGTTTTCGTCACTTGCGCGATCGCTCTTCCGTTGAATATTCTCTCACACGCCAGCGTCTCTTCGTCGACGATGAAATCAACCTCCTTGGAAACTTCTCTCAACTCCTCGCCGGTTTCTAAAACCATCGTCGTTTTCGTCGAAGATAAGGACAAGATTAAGTGTTCGTCAAACAGTTCGTCTTTGCGTTTCGGTCGAACGGTGCCATCGTTATCATCCTCGGTCCGAGTCGCCCAACACGCTCGCAATCCAGGCAAAGCGCCAGACTCGACCTCGGTGACGAGCTCCGGGGTGATTCCTCTGGTTAAAATCGCCAACGCGCCGTTCTTACCGTGGCCGCACGCCGCGACGAGTTCCGTCCGCGGGTCGAGGTCCGTTCCGACTGGAGCGCTCGCACCAACCGTTAAATCAACAACAGGTGAGATGCAAAGCAAAGAATCTTTCACGGAAAACTTGTATTCAAACGTGTCGTCGCGGTCGACGTAAGACGCGAACGTTTTCGACTCGCCTCCGGCTGTCGTCGTCGTCGATTTATTTGCTCTTTCGTACTCGTTCAAACCGACACCGCCGGCAGCCTCTACGGATGTGCCGTACAGCAGTGCTTCTAACTCTTCGTCTTCGTTCTTTTCCTTCTCTTCCTCTGTCGCTGGTTCTGGTACGGGTGGAGGTGACATCTTCTTAGCAATTTTCGTAACACTGCCTTTACCTTTCGACGCTTTGCGCTTCCTCGCGTTTTCTTCCGGGTCCGCGTACGGATCTTCGTCTTCTTCGTCTTCGTCTTCTTCTTCTTCTTCTTCTTCTTCGGTTCCCTGTTTCTCCTTCGCCGGCAACATTTTCAAATCTCCAATCTTTCCTTTCTCTTTTCGTTCGTACCCGATTAAAAGCGAATCGCCGACGCGCGAGCCGATGAAGAGTAAATCTTTACCAACCGCCGCCAAGCCGGAACTTAAAACGGCGTTCCCGGATTTTAGCACGCGTATGCGTCTACATCTGCGACCAACTTTACTCCCTACCGAGGCAGCACCACCCACGGTTTCTAAAATAACCGTTATCAATTGACCGGTCTTTGAACTGATAATCGCCACGTTCTCCCTGATCATTTCAATCTTCGCCGCGTCGAGTTGCACTTGGAATTCGCTCTGCGTCGTCTCGTAACTCGACACGTTTTTGTTTGAGTTCACGTGAGGTACTGGATTCGCATGCGCGGCTTGACCTTCAACGCCGTTGTTCCGTGCAATTTCCTCCGCGAAGTTTCCTTCTTGTGGTCCTCCTTTGCCTAAGAAATCGCTAATATACGTCGCCGAGGAGGATTGCGACTCGTATAAAATGTGACCGGAGGAGAGCACGAGGACGCCGCCGAGCGGGTTCGGCACCGGGAATAACGAATACGTCGCCGACGGCAACTTCTCTCTCGTCCACACGATTGTGTATTTCTTCTTCGTGCAATCGATTGATACCGCGACTAACTTGCACGTGTCCATTCTTAACGACAATCTACCGCTCCACGTTGGAGGATTCGATTCGTATAAAATCATCAACACCGGTTCGCCGTAACCGTGTAAGAAACAGCAATCGCGAACAAACGCCGCCGATGGGCCTAATATTTTCCTCACGTCTAAGTCGAACGAGCTTCCCATCGTTGCCGGTACGTATACCGTGCCTTCTTTCTTCGTCATTTTCTTACTACCGTTACTACTCTCTTTGATATAATTACTACTCGTCGTCGTTTCGCTCGCCGGCATAATCTTCACTTTCGCCTTCTCCTCGTTCCGTAGCAACACCGCCGCGCATCTACCCTCTGGATCTGCTCTTCCAATAATAGGCACGTTTCCAATCCTCAACCCGGAACTCGTTCCGTCTATGCTCGTCGTCGCCGCGCTGCTCCCTTCATTGCCGGCGAAGTCCTCCCAAAAATGTAAGCTGGTCGAGACGCATTTCCTCGTCTCCGGGTCCCAACACACGCACACCGCTTTCGACTCGCGAATAGTTATCAAAAGGCCATCTAAATACCGCGTTTTCGTCGTTCCTTTTTTCGACGAAACGTTAGTAGTATTAGTAGTAGTATTGGTTTCCATCAAAAATCGCTTCGGATGTTTCAACACGCACAAATCCGATATCGTCCCGTTGACGTCGAATTCGGAAATCACTTCTAATCGAACGACAATTTTGTCGTCTTCTTTTTCCTCTTTTTCTTCCTCGTCATATTCTTCCTCTCTTCCTTTTCGTCGTCGTCTCTTCACCGAGTAGATCGTCAAACGGTTGCCACTGGCGACGATGACATTTTCATAATCATTTTCATCATCATCATTTTCAAACTCCTCCTTGTCGTCCTTATTAGAATTCGGGGTGAAAAAGCACGACACGCACGCGTCCGCGCCGGTGGGTGGTAACACCGATTTGTGCACCACGAAACTCATTCACTGTGTATATATAAATACTTTCGTCGTTTTTGACGAATGAATGATGATTTTGATGCGTCAATTTTGTCTGTCACTTTTGTCTGTCTGTGTCTCTGTCTGTGTGAATGAAACAAAAAATGGGAGACAGAAAAAAAACAAGAATTTTTTTTTTCGAAAAAACAGATGCGGAAAAAACACTCGATCGCCTTTTTTCCTTTTTTTTTCAAGCTTAACTAGGTGAATTACAACTCAACTAGGACTCCCAATCTTGAATATTCTAACAGAACAC
>Ga0257106_1000635_pt1 | contig 19843 bp, 33 predicted proteins | sample LP_taG_3_FD_190177 | JGI IMG/M metagenome (GOLD analysis project Ga0257106, IMG submission 190177) | Marine microbial communities from Northeast Subartic Pacific Ocean, Canada - LP_J_2011_P26_10m | ecosystem: Environmental > Aquatic > Marine > Oceanic | place: Canada: Northeast Subartic Pacific...
ACTAAGCGCAAGCCTCGCATAGAAGTTCATGAGCAGTTTGCTTAGGCGAAGAAAGTGGGTGGAGTTCTGTGCTTATGGACCTTTCGCTACAGCATCCTTCAAGGATGACCCGGCTACCTAAAAAGACAAGTTTGAAAGTCCATCCATCAATTGAGAAACTCATTTTTTTCTTCGAGAGTGCCCTGTCCTGAGCTGTGTGTGGAGAATGCTCTATTTGGGGCGATTTTGTTAGTCCCTATTTGGGGATAATTAGTGGGCTATGAATGAGCTGAAACTGAAACTCATCAGATGAATGGGCAATAGCATGATTCATGCCACTCTTGGCATAGGTTAGGCCTTTGCTACTACGGCTTAAGTAAACAATAGTGGTAATTTTGCAAAATGGTTATTGCTTTGTAGTTCACTTCACTTCACATTTTCCTTTGGATCAATCGCTTTGTTCTGAATAAAGCACCTCCATGATCTCTCTTTTATAGTCAATCTTCGTCATCATTGTTGTCTTCTGTCTGATACATATAAATCTGTATGAAATATAACTTTTTTGAAGGGGAGCATTCGATGGCCTGTTTGTTTCACCTTTGGATTTTCAGGGCAAATGAGATCTCTTAAAGATAAGCTGCTTGAATGTGAAGTTCTGGTTAGAGTTTTTCTAAAGTGGCTTCCAAGAAGGATAAGTGGATAATTGTTTTTTATGCATTATTGGCAATATTCTCCAGTAGGCCTTGCAATAAGCCCGAACATAGTAATTATGATTTGAAGACAATACTGCTTTTCTAACCATTGCTAAAAGAGGAAAGGTTTTCTTTTGCCATCTTTAGAGCATCCTCGCAGGCTGATCGATCGTCCGCATCGATATCGCCCTGGCTTCCATTCAGTCGCGCTTCCAGGAAGGCAATTTCGTCGATCCAATAGTCTTTGCCTTTTTCTGAATCGTTGCTCATCTGAAGTTGTTCGCAGCAGACTCATTCTCTCTTCTTTGCAAGCAATTTGCAATATGACCCCTCGGTCTCCAGTATGTTGGCTCACCAGAGTTTAAATTTTGTTGTATCTGTAGGAGATGAGGATAGCTTTTGGCTAAGAGAAACTGCTGCTAGCACTGGTGTAACTACTCCTATGACAATTGTCTTGGTTACGAGCTGCTGCAGTTTATTGTTTTTGGACTGACCATAGTGAAAGCCCTTGATGGTACTTGCCATTTGCTTAAGTGTATTGCTAATAATCGTACTGAATTAAGTTTTCCTGGCCTTAGAGTTGCCTGAAAGATTTATTAATTATCAATGAAGGAATATGTTTGTTGGATGAATGAGTCGTCTTTTGAGATTGCCTCCTATTCGTTGAAAAGAGTTTTTAGTCTATTCTTATGGTTGCAATGATGATCAATTAGATCAATTCAGTATGAGTTGAATGGCGCGGCGGCTGCTGTCGATGGCTAAGACAATGGCTAGTCCTCGCAGGCATCGCACCAACACAGATGAATCAAAAAGATCGAGGCGTCTCGCTGTCCATTGGGCGGCTAAGGCTGCAACGCAGCCCAGCGTGAGCCCCATCCAGGGAATCCCTCGTCCTTCGTGCAGAAATTGGAGTGACGCTGCACTGGCTGAGCAAAGCACTGCCACTGTGCTTAGGCGAATGGCCTGATGGATAGGGACCGCAAAAGGCCCGCTCATCAGTGGTACGAGCACGAGTCCGCCACCAAGGCCAAGCATGCCCGCAGTCCAGCCCGCGATGCAGCCCACTCCAGCCAGCAGGGGTGCGGATGTTTCTTCTGGTTCTGGGCAGAGTGGCTCCTCTGTCTCTTGCTCTATTTCTGCGTTTTCGACTGTTTCTGCACCTTCGACTTCATCTTCACTTCTCTCAGCTTTTGTTGGCTCTTTGATGGAAAAAGCCAACAACACATACACCGCTGTCTGCATGGCTAACAGCATCCATCCAGCGACAAGGCCGCCGAGTCCTCCAAATATCAATGCTGATCCGAAGCCTGCTAAGCCAATGGCTAAAGCGGATCGTGTTGGCAGGCTCCCACTTTGTAGGTGCACGATTGTCCCAGCTAAGGCGGTCGGGACAATCGCAAAGCTGCTAGTGGCGAGCGCCTGATGAGGTGGCAGGTTGAGCCAGAGCAGAACCGGTGCGAAAATCAGACCGCCGCCGATTCCCAACAATCCAGCCAAACTTCCCGCTAGGAGTCCGAGGCTTATCAAGATTGGTATGTCCCACCAAGGCACTACGGCATCTGTTTGAGTGCAGTCTCAGCATGCTGTGACTGTTGTTGTACTGGGGCTTATGAGCTCATATGGTTACTGATTTTGTTGGAAAGTGGAAAAAATTACCACGCAGTTGCAGCAAGACCATTAAGAATGTTAAAAAGGAAGATCGGTAGGTGAAGGATGAATCCGGCTAAACAACATCGCAAGCTTCATAAACTTCTCTCAAAGGCTGAGGTGTGTCTCACGCGTGACGAGGCGCAGAAAATTTTAAAGAAAGCTGCCAAAACTCAACGCAAACTTGAAAAGGGCCCCTCACCTGAAAACAGTGAAGAACCCAATTCGCAATTTGATGCCATTCAATAATTGGCTAAGTGTCTACTTCGCTAAATAAAATATTTGAATACAGCTGTCAAAAGTCATTAAATATAATTCATTCTAATTTCGTCTTTTGTTATGATTAACTGCATTCCTAAAAGAGAGACATTGCTTTGATCTTTGAAACCTTCTTGGGATCTAATCCCTGAAGATCATTGGCTTCGATGAGATCTCGTTTCATCATCTCTGCGAGAGAGAAGAGAATTGTGTCGTAGTTGAAATCCATTCGTCCTTCTAACGCGAATCTCTCCGTACTGAGGTAGTCATGAAGTGAGCAAACAGATTCGAGTGAGCTCAGAGACTCACTCTTGTTTTGAATAGCACCAATCAAAACTGTTACAGCGCGCTCATTTCCTTTGAGGAAGGCTTTACGAGCGATCTCTGTTTCTGTGGAAGGCCAGTCAACTTGCGTCATGACGTGATCAAAAGGGGTGGTGTTAGCCGGAGGTTCAGGCCGTCTGACTCAATGGGGATCGTTGACGCAGACGCGGAAGATCAAACCAGGGGGTGGACGGTGATAGGTGATGTTCGCGATGATATCCAAAGTGATAGCAAGCTGCGAACGAGAGCAATGGATGAATCGTCAGACTTCTAGGTGTTTGACGATTTGGATTGTTCTTGTTGAGGTGGTGGGGAAACCAGGTACCTACAAAAAAGAGCTGAACAGCACTCAGGATCAGAGGGAGAGCACAGAAAACAGCAACGGATAAAACGGCTTGTTGACCCGTTGATGGAATGAGAGTGATGAGTGACACCCAGCACGAAACTAAAATCGTGAGGGGCCCTACGCTCATATACCGTCTAAGAAAATCCCAGAACCAGCGCAAGGCAGAATGATCTGGGTGACTTAGGTAATCAGGATCTCGATCGGTTTCAGCCTGTAGATGGTGAAGATCGTGATTGCTCTTGCACCGGTGATAACTGAGACCTGCATAAAGAATGAGAGCAGCAGTTCCAATCGAGTGGTTCAATTTTGAACGTTTGGGTGAGAGGGTCCCATGCATGGCGTCATGGCCAATAATGAAAAGTCCAGTTTGTACAAACGTTCTCAATAAAACGAGAGGTACTAGTGAGGAAATCTGCAATGATTCAAGATTCAACGATAGGCAGCCCACAAGTGAAATGAGCCAAATCGCTGTGATCATTGCGGCGAACACTAATCCCAGATCACGTTGCTGAACAGATTCAGCTACCACCAAGTTTCAGAAGTTCAGCTGGTGATGCCAATAGATCGATAGCAACAAAATAGATCTTGTCGTTCTCATCTAGCAGGAAACGCCAGGCAACATTCATGCCAACTTCGCCTCCAAACCAAGGCGTTTGAACTTGTCCAGTTACTTTGATTTGGTTAAAACCGCCGTCTGTAGGTTCGCCATAACCACCTTGAGGCAACAGCTTTAGGTTTTGACAGTCACGTTTGAAGAATTTCAGAATGGCATCTGTTCCGACAATGGGTCTTTGGAATGGCGGTTGGAGAGCACCGTCCGACAAAAACAACTTAATTAGACCCTCAAAATCATTGGAATTCAGAAGTTCCATGTAATCCAGAATCGTTTGATTTAAGACTCCAGGAATGAAAACCTTTACGCGAGCTTCTGAAGGTGTTGGCTCAACGATCGGTTCGGAAACAATTGCTGAATCGTCATTATCGGGGTCAAAGCCCATATCAACAACAAAATTTCTCAAGATGCTGATTTGTTGACCTTGCTCAACTTTTTTGACCGACTCAAGAACGGCGTTGGCGTTGGATGACAACTTATATCCTTCGGGAATAGGTGCAACTTTCCCTTGATTCATCAGCTCGCCAAGTTCATACCAGAAGCCAAGCTTTACATTGATTGACCAGAAGGCATAACGCTTTGAAATAGGAGCATCAACCTTTCCAGCTAAGTCGCACATCACGCGGCTCTGCTCGCTGAAACCCATCCCGGCAATCTCGTCGAGTGTTGGCTGTGCGATTGCCATGCGTGCAGCACCCGGAGCTGCAACAGTGATTGTGCGCCCCATCTCTAGATATGCGAACCAGATGAGGGCGAGTTGATCCTCTGCGCTGAGCAACTTATAGCGGGCAGTGATAGCCGGAACGGCATCTGCTGTACGTGTATCTGGGAATATTTGCGCGGCCTTATCGATCGTGAACATGGAAGTACCGCGCCTGAAGATAAAGACAGTGTAACACTCTGTATCGAAGGGGTCGCGCTTGAGTCGTTGATTTGGTAGCAGCTAAATCATTTGGCTGCGAATGATTCCATCCCACACATTGGTGGGCAGCAGCCGTTGGATCACGACAGATTCCGCACGGTGGCCACATCGATAACGCGCTTTTGGATCACGAGCGTCCAAAGCCTTTTTAATGGTCTTAGCAACAACATTCGCTGGAGATGCACTCCTAAAGCCCTCCAACCAGTTCTGCTCCACCTTTTTCATCATCTTTGACCAGGCTGGATCGCTTTGGGCATGCGCCATTGATTGCTTGGCAATGTTTTCGAAACCGGTGGCAATTAAGCCTGGTTCGATAATGACGACTTTGATTCCAAATTGTTGAAGCTCAAGACGCAAGGCGTCGCTAAGGGCTTCAACGGCAAATTTGCTTGCTGCGTACCAGCCAGACCCAGGTGTCACAAATCGTCCGGCAATCGACGACACATTGATGATTCGCCCTTCTCCGTGTTTCCTCATCTCCGGCAAAATCATTTGGGTGAGACCGATTAGACCGAATACGTTCACATCAAAAAGTCTCTGAGCCATTTGTAGTGGCATGGTTTCAATCGGCCCTACCTCTCCAAATCCTGCATTGTTAACAAGGGCATCCAGAACTCCAAATTGAGCGTGGACATGTGTCACAAGGGATTGCCTTGAGTGGATGTCAGTGATGTCGAGTGGAAAGATTTCGGCTCCTGACGCATGAAGATCGTTCATTGCATCAGTTCTCCGTGCTGCAGCGATAACCTTCCACCCATTAAGGAGGAGGAGTTGAGCGGTTGCTTTGCCAATCCCGCTGGACGCCCCTGTAATCAAGACGGTGCGTTGTGGTTTGGTCATCCAGCCTTGATATGGAACAGTGTGTTGATGCTGACAGCGATGTCATGAAACAGCTTCCAGGTCGCACGCGTCCTCGTTGGCAGCAACAACTTATTTCTGGGTGTGTTGTTGGCTTGGGATTTGTGGTGGTAGCGGCATTGCTACCTATCGTTTTACCGATCATGCTGATTGCTGGGTTGCTGGCCGCATTAGCCCTGATCCCGATCCTGCGCCAATTGCGCAGTGAACTCGAGCAACTGGATCAAGTTCAGAGAACATCTGCCGAACGGATTCCCATGGATGTAACTCCCTGGCAGCAAAAGTTGTGGGACCAATGGAAAGCGACTCTCAAACGACGCTCATAGGGCGCTGTCGTCGTCAGCGGTTCGAACGACGGAAATGGTTCTAGATCCGAATTCATCAAGAGCTGCAGCCCATGCTGCTGCATGGTCTGAGGCAAACACTGTGATGGAGCCGACACTCTCACCCGTGAGTTTGAAAAAAACGGTGAATCGCTGGGACATCGTTCTCCAGTCGATACCAAGATCACTGTGGCACTTTGAGCACGATCATCGACTCATGGCCGTACATTTTCGCTAGAGAAGGGTGATCAAAGCTCTATCGGACAACATTTCCTATGCAGACCCCATCTCAGATGCGTTCGGTGACCCCAGGTGGGCCTGAAGGAGGACTGGTCGCGATTCTTGGTGTCGTCTTAGCGGCTTTGTTGTTGCTTTCTCAAGCTTTATTTGTAGTGCCAGCAGGTGAAGTTGCTGTTGTGACAACACTCGGCAAGGTCAGTGGTGCGTCACGCCAGCCTGGTCTGAATACCAAAATCCCCCTGGTGCAGCAGGTTTGGCCCTTCAGTGTTCGCACCCAAGTTCGTCCTGAAAATTTTGCCACCCTCACAAAGGATTTGCAGGTGATTGAGGCTACGGCCACGATCAAATACGCGTTGCGTGCCGATCAAGCTGGTCGTGCTTACAGCACGATCGCAAGCAGTGATCGTGATATTTATCCACGAATCATTCAGCCTTCCTTGTTGAAAGCACTTAAGTCTGTTTTTTCTCAGTATGAATTGGTCACAATTGCATCTGAGTGGAATGACATCTCAACTCTTGTGGCAGAAACGGTTGCAGATGAGCTTGATCAATTTGACTATGTAGAGGTTCTTGGTCTTGATCTCACTGGATTGGAAATTGCCGAAGAATATCGTGCAGCGATTGAGCAGAAACAGATTGCTGAGCAACAACTTCTTAGGGCCCAAACCGAGGTATTAATCGCTGAACAAGAGGCTTTGCGTTACGACACTTTGAACAAAAGTCTTGATGATCGTGTGTTGTATAAATTGTTCCTTGATAAGTGGGACGGTATGACTCAAGTTGTTCCTGGTTTGCCCGGGACCAACGGTGGTATGCCTTCTGTGATCGTTGGATCACGTAAGTAGCTGCTCAGTGGCATCCATATTTTGAAGCTAATGAAAAAAATGAACATTGCAAGAAATTTGTAATGTTCATTTTTTGAGGTATTGATTCTTTCGATTTTTAGCATTAGATTGAAGTATCCCCTGAAGACGTAAATTATCCAAATCTAGTTTTTACCTATTTTGCTAATTGTTTGGCATCTGATGATTGTTCGTCAATATTTTTTTGGCGATTGTGCACGGGTTCGAAAAATACTTTCGAAACCTCTTTTGCTGAAGAAAAACTTTAAAATGTTGCTTTTCTAGTTTGCCTGTATAACCTAGTTCACTTCATTGATGTTGATTTCGTTTGATTCTCAATCCAGAACTATGAGGTGAGTTGTGAATCGTCGTGTGGTGAGGGGCCTTTTCGTTGTGTTGCTCTTGGGTGTGATCAACCATTGTGCATCCAAAACCCAAGTGCGTGTTCGCTACAGGGTTGAGCCACAACCCTCGCCAGAACGGTTTCAGCTTCCCAAGCAAAGTCCTTCGCAACATGGGCTGTTGTTGTAGGAATCAAGACAATGCTGGAGCCTGGCTTGAGATTGTCTTCAAGAGGAATTGGTGGATCTTGCAATCTTTTGAATTGTGTTAATCGATTTCGGTAAGAAGAGGCAGTCGGATTGGGCGATTGTTCAGGCTGGCGAGAGGTTTTATTTCAACTTTTCGAGCCATGTCCACGCTGTTTTTACTGGATCTAGATCACCATGAATTAAAAAGCATTGAGCTGTGTAACAGCACGCTCACCTTGTCCACGAACGATCGTTCAAGTCACTTAGAAGAGTGATGCCTTGTATCGAGCTTTGACCCATGCAGAATAGTTTCAGCAGGGAATTGGCTCAATCACTCGTGGTCATGCTTTTAGAAATGCAGGCAGAGTTATGCGAGTTCTCATATCAAATGGATCTTGAAGAGCAGCGCTATCAAGCTGCTCAAGCACGATCTGGGTCTACGGGAAGTCCTTTTAGTGTTAGTGCTAATTGACGGGCTGCGAGCAACCCCGGATAAAGAAAACTGGCTCGTTTGCTATTGCCAAAGAGTCCGTTCAGTAATGCCATCAAAGGATCGCTTGGTTTGAGTTGGCTACAGAGAACAGAGATCGCTTTGCTTCCATGCCAGATCTGATCTCCGTCGATCAACACGGCCCCCTCACTCAAGTTGAATCCCCGTCGACGCAAGTCTTTGCGAAGATCATTATCAAGCCTTCCATCTCGGATCAGTAGATCTGGGATCCCACCTTTTAGTTCGCTGCGCAAGGCAAATGCTTGGCAGAAAGGACAGCCACCGTCGTAAACCAGCGTTTTCAGCAACCCCTCCAACCGTTCGTTCGGTAAGTTGATGTGATTGACAATAATTTAGATGGCGGACAAGGAGCTACTCAAAGAAGTTGGTCAGGAATTGTGGGGGTCTGTCAAGAAGCTCCGCCCCGGCTTGCCTCGTGAATCTCGTTTGGAGCTCACCCTCAAAGCACTGATGGTGATTGGCGATCTGTCCGATCAGATTCAGGCTGCAGTTGTTGTAGGGCTCATTGCTGAGCAAGAACCGCCTGAAAACGAACCTGAGGGCAAAGATGTCACAACGAGTGCTGACAGCGAGCCTGAGGTGGATCAAACACCGGATGGTCGTCGCGTGGTGCGTCGTCGCTCGCGTGCTGCTGATTAAGCAGAAAAGCAATGCTTGATCAGCATCAGCAGATCGACCATTTTTTCGGTCTTAGATCCTTTGTTGCCTTTTTATGGGCTTTCCCAAGGGGCTAAAAAGCACTGCAACATCAGTGTTGCAGTGCTTTTTATTGACTGGTTAGGTGTGTTAGTTCAGTAAGGCCTTACCCCGGCTGTGAATGTTCCGGGCGTACTCCGTCCACGTGCCTTGGCCCCAATAACGAAAGCAGCTTGTTTCCAGTAAAAGCAGATGCAGCAGTGCTTTTTGGTACGTCTCATCTGTCGTGAACGATGGATTTTCTGCTGTCTTCTCATCGAAACGTTGATGAAAAGCTGCGCTGAGTTGGTTCATCGGTTCCAAAACGTTGTCGTACCCCTCAACCCAACTGAGGTTGTTGGTCCAAGAGGCTCCCTCCATTGAGAAGTCATTGTTATTGGCTTTGAGTTCATCGATCGCTGCGTTGACGGTCTCACGATTCGAATCGCTTCCTACCTGTTTCCACAGCCGGTGCTGCTGCACTGCCTGCACTTCGGGGAAATCGGTCGCCGTTACTCCTGCCTGTTCCAGAAGCTCAAGCCATTCACTTCCGTTGATTGCCACCGTTTGGGTGTGCCCCTCTCCCATCGGGCTCTGATTGCTCGCTTTGCGGTGCGCTTGAAGAAACGCTTCCGGGAATTCATTCATCATCACCCCCCCGTTTTCGCCATCAGCGATTTGCGTGACCACTGATGGAATGTGCCTGTTTCCAAGCTGTTGTTGTTCAAGGGTGAGCGCCTCGTAATAAGGCTGCATTTGGCCCACCAGCTTGGTGTCAGAGCCTTGTGTCTTGATTAAAACAGTGATCCTTGCTGTGTCTCCTGTTGAGCTCCGAGCGACCAGCTGATTGGGAAGGTACCTCTGTGCGTGGGTAAGAGGTGAGCCATCCGGGTTTTCTACGCTGTGTTCTTGAACCATCAACCAGCTGTAACCGCAATCAATGAGAGCCTGAATGAAGGCATGAAGAGTATCTGGGTGGTTCGGAAGATGCATTTCGGGGGGTGAAAACCCTTTCACCCGTTTGAGCGCTTCCTCGCCGAACAGATCAACAAACTGGTGTTGCCAAGCACTGATCTGAAGCTTCAGATCGGGAATCGGTGTGGATGGAGCCACCGCATGGCTCCAGAACGTACCTAGCCATTCCACATGGCGTTGCATGTGCGGATCACAGGCGAGGTAGCGCAATGCGTCTGTGATGTCTTCCCGACCCATCTGGTGAACTCCCCAGAGGAGGTTGCCGGAATAATCGAGCATGATCCGTGGATTGCATCCTTCGCTAATTAGCTGCGGTATGAGATCAGCCATGCGTCGGTAGCACTGAGCGAAGGGTTCCGCGTTGTGGTTATCGCCCTCTCCCTGGTTTTCAACCATGTATTGCAGATGGGACACCAGTTCTCCGTTTCTGCCGGCCGGGATCGTTGGCTGATGCATGTGCAGTGCACAGGCGAAGGCTGAGCTGATCCCCCCCATCTGCAGATTCGTGTGTTGTATCCAGACAGGCTCGCGATTCTGTAAAAGAGAATGGAGATCGGCTTCACGGCCAGCGATTGCTGGAGATTGGTGTTGGGTCATGACTTGATTCGTACTCCATCGTGGCTTGGACGTCTTGTCACGATCGATTCAGCAGCTCGTTCCGGTTCTTGGTTTCGCTTGCATGGCGTCGCATTGTGGATTCATTCGTGATTCACTAACGGAGAAAAAGGGCATGGGACATCTGTTTTGAGCGCTCTCCAGTCCTTTTTGGAGCATTTGCAACGCGATGGTCGTTTGCAAAGCCGCGTCCAGTCAGTAATGACAGCGGCTGAAGTTGCGATGATCGCTCAGGAGCTTGGCTATCCCGTGTCTGGAAGCGAGCTGCTATTGCTGTCTGGCAAGTCATTGACAGGGATGCGTGTTCATCGTGTTGATCATCCTGGTGAATACCCACACCGTTACTGAGTGAAGCTGCTGAGCACAAGCACTGATGTGTCTGATGGATGGCATGCGCCATAACAAAAGAGCCCGATGGGAAGGGCTCGGATCAAGTTCAATGAATGCGTCTCGTGGGCCGTGGCCGGGGGGTCACGGTCTTTTTATTGGTCTGTTCTGTCCATGGTTGAGGAGCTCTGCTCCACGTCTGTTGTCCCTTTGAATGTGCTGAAAGCTTGAAAAATCGCGGTTATTTGTCTTTATCACCACACGAATCATGCGTGATCCCGAAGACTTCTGATAATTGTGCGTGTTTTGCACCGTGTTTTGCAGGTTGGGTGCATAAGTTGAGTACATACGAAATGTCATCGATGTACAGAATTCAAGAATTGAGCTCTTCCGGCTGGACGGATCATGGAGCCAGAACAACCGAAATCGAGGCTTTTGGTGCTGCTCATGCTCTGAGCCAGCAGGAAGGTCAATCTGCGAGAGTCCTCAACCCTTTGGATGAGATGGTTTGCATCATGAACCGCTTTGGATCGACTGCGATCCAAAGCGATCACGAATTGGTGGCCTAACCGATGGCTTATTTCAGTCACTACAAGCATTTCACGATTCGATACAAGATGTCTGATGGCAGCAAGCAGGAGGCTTGTTTCTATGCGTCAGATGCTTGGGAGGCCCGCATCCTTGCCATGGAGTTTTACGAGCACATCCGGCAATGGCCCAACAGCATCGACCTGATCCATGAAGTGGGTTGTCGCTTCTGATCATCAGCTGCCGAATCTTCCATTAAGTCAAGAAATGGCAAGGAATGGGGTCAGAGGCGTGAACTGGCTCCAAAATTGTCTTTATGACTTTGACGCACTGTCCTCTCTGTATTGGCTTAGCGCTGCTTTCAGCGATACGCACCACTGCTCATCTCGTGATGATTTTTCAGCTCGAGCGTCAAACTGCAGAGAAGTTTGAACATCCAGCCAGCGTGCTTGGAACGGTATTTCAACTTTGAATTTCGTGCGGGGATGACCTCTTCGCTGTGATCAATAACACAGTGGACACACCATTATTCAAAGAGAGCTGCTTACAGCTAAGCCCAGGCATACAGGTAAGTGAAGTCACTAAAAGCTGACTACACAAATGTGTATTTCTATCGATTAATTGTCTTGAGGGCATTTTATAATCTAAGAGGCGATGTAGTGTTTAAATTTTTTAATCTGAAGAGAGCTAATTGATCTTAATAATGAATTTTTGAAAATTTGCCGATAACATGTAGATATATTGAATTTAATTGTTATTAAAAACGTTGAAATGTCTTTTAATTAATGCTAGAAATTTTGAAGTTTATTTGTCTCGGCTAGAACCCATCGGATTCGCAACCATTAAGGATTTTTGACTAATTCATTTGAAACTTTATTCTGAAATTAGCAGCAGTCTTGGGGTATATACAGATATGGAGTTTAAGCTTGACATATTAGTAGTGAGCACACAATAAATTGATAACTTATTTGTTTGCAATCACCCAAGCAGTGGCGACGCGTTGCTTGAGGTAGAGATCTGCAAGATTTCTGGCAAGCGCTTGCAACTCCGCTACGTCAGTTGTGGAGTCGATTTGTCTCTTAATGGATTCCGTTTCGAATTGCTGGGCAAGAGTGGCTTGCATGGTCATGCCTGGCGATGCTCCTAGCTTAAAAACTCTTTATGGAGACTGCGGGTCACGGTTGGCCGAGAGAGGCGCCAGGATGTAACGAAATCGTTACAAACTGATGACTGTCGGCGAACTTGTTCTCGAAACCCTCTCCACTGGTGTGATTACGGAAGATGAGGTCACTTGGCTAACTGATCATTTGCAGACATTTACGCGGCCTGAAGAAGCAGCTGCTATTCGCTTGGGTCGTCTCATGGATGAAGGTCAAGTCAATCTCGGCTGCCGTGTCTCGAAGCGTTGGCTGCATCATCGGGAGGTCCTCGTGGACTGGATTGAGCCACTCGGTCGTCACAGCTAACGGATCAAGGTTGATTTGGCGACTCGAATGCTCCCCTCTTTTGGCGAAATCAGTGAGAGCCAAAATTTGAGGAGAGCAATAATGAGTCGCTAATTCCTAATAATTCCCATCCATGTTTTGTTGTTAAGCCTGGAGTTTTGTAAGGTTCAGTTGTCCTATGAACACACTTTTGCAGCTTAATTTGCAATTCCTGCTTTGCTCAAAAACTATCTTTTTTAGTAGCGATTTACTGAATTAGCTTCCTCATCGTTTTATTAAGCTTGATAATTAGTTTCAATTACGTTCTGAGATGAATCGTTTTTATGTGTTTGATTCTATTAACCATTTGCAAACTTGCTACTAAGCAATGCTATGATTAAATTTTATTGTTAGTTCATGAAATACGATAATAATTTTATGATCCCTACTCGTTGAAAATTGATCTCATCTTAAGTATATTGACAAAGCAACGGTTAAGAATATGCTTGAAAGATTTCGTCCAATAAAGAGATTGGAGCTTTTTGTAGGAATCGGCTTTTCTGTGGTGGGGTTTTCTATTGGCTCACTTTTAATAGGAAACACATTGAATAGTAAAATCCAGCTGGATTCACCCAAGGAAATTAGCAAACCTAAGTCTAAACCTTATTTGAGTGAGTTATCTCCTGGTAGTGAGAGCCACTACGTATCCAAGCCTAAAGTTGAGGGCATTAAACAAATACAAAAGAAAGATCAACAATCTGCTTCTTCCTCTTCCGTTGATGAATTCACAAGCTTGTCTCAGGAAGAGAAGAATTGCGTTATTTGGAAGAATGCATATCCTGAAGCTGCTTATAAGCTCAAGCAGGGTGATGCATGTAATTGATCCAACTGACCACTCTTTTTTATGGCTATTCCATTGCAGCTTGAAAGCAACAATAAAGTGACCAGCCCTTTCGTGAGTCTGCACAATATGGAGGTTCAAAGTATTTTCTTCGGAGTTTGATCTAGGATATTTCAGCTTTTTAGGCTGTTTCCATGAACCCCCCTGATTCGGGTGGAAGCACATTCCTTTTTGCTTCTCTTGCGATCGTATCAGTACAGCATTAATTTCTTTGTTTATATGACCGTCTATTTAAATGTATAGATGGTCATGGATTTGTTAGCTCACACGTTGCTCTTGAGTTCTAAGCATCTCATAAGCTTTCCATAACCCACTGACCTCTGAGCATGTGAATTCCTTGTCACAGACTCGATACTTTCCATTTCCAACGGCATCGATTGTTGAACCCTTGGATGTTGCACAGATTCTGCTGAGAAAGGCCACTGGATTGACTCAGTTACCCATGTTCTAGGTCAGTATCTGGGAATTGCGTCCTTTTTGCGCCTGTTCCTTGTCAGATCGAAATAGATTTGTGCAGAGAATAAAGACTCTCTGCAATTCTTGGTCGTTTGATGATGGCATTTTGCTTACACCAACCCGATTTACTGGTGTTGTTTGGCATTGCTCGAGGACTGTTTCCTATTGTTTTTTTAGCGAGAGACCTGATAGCTTCTACTGTCGTGGATTGATTTCACTTTGGTTAGTACTTTTTAGCTTTTACTTTGCTTTGAAGAAGCTTTTATGATTGAATTTTTATATATTTTATCTATCATTGCTGAAATATTATAGTGTTTTCCGCCATTATCTGTTATGCTTCACTTATTCTATTGGTTAGTCCTTGCAACTTGTCTTTCGATTGATTGAGTGTGTGATATCAACTCTCACACTTCAGTGCATTCCTGCTTAATATAATGGAAATATTTTTCTCAATGAAAGCAATTTTCAACAATAATATTCTTGCTGAAAGCGACGATATCATTTATGTGGATGGCAATGCCTATTTCCCTCGTGAAGCAATGCATGACCAATACTTTCGTGATTCTCGCCATACAACGGTCTGCGGTTGGAAGGGTAAGGCGCGCTACTGGGATTTGATTGCTGATGATCAGATTGTTACTAATGTAGCTTGGAGTTATGAGACGCCAAAGCCTGATGCTGAAGCGATTCGTTATAGAGTTGCTTTCTATTCCGGAAAGGGGATCATTCTCTCTTGATGGATTTGAACCAAGTTTCTTTTTAGAAAGTTGGAATATCTCTAGATTGACAACTTAGTTGGTTTGATATGTGCTTAGAATAATTTTTCTGCATGCTTGGGTCTCTATTTTCTCTATTTAAGTTGGTTAGTCGCTTTGTTTTCCGTTCTAACTTATTTGCTCTTGGTTTTGCTATTTTATTGCTCATTTCTGTTGTTGTCCTAGAGTGAATCTTTGATATTATATTTGCATGGAAAACGACTCATCTCAAGCCTTGCGATCGGATACTGAAATGTTGACCTCGAATGTTCCTTTTTATCGTATTGTTCGTGACGATTTTCAGGAAGATTCGATTACTAGACTGCGATTTAGTTGTTACGATGATGCTTATGATGAATTAGAACGGTTTTACGGGGATTTATGCTGTTCTGATGAAAGGATTGAATATTCAATTGTGGCGATTTGATTGTTTCTTTGAGTTAGGAGGTTTATAGAGTGTACATTTATATGCCATGTTTCCATTATTGGCTTTGAGTAAGCTGATCGTCCTTTGGATGTGCGGAGAATATACGTCATATCCATCCATTTTTTGTTATTTCTTGAATTTCGCTAAACTATATCTTTCATACTTTATCTGTTACTATCTTTTAGTTGTTGCCACTGCAGCCCTTCTTGATTGTTGTCTCTTTCATGGCTTTACATAACGTTGTCATAATCTTGAATGAATCGATACTGATGCTCTGTTCGTGCGTATCGTCAGTACAATCTGCACATCACATCTAAATGTGGTGAAATGGCCGGGTGATGGGGATTACTTGGTGGATGCCCGCTCTTGTTTTGAGCGGTTTTTTTGTGCTTACATTCAGTTTTGCTTCTTTGATTTGAGTAATCTTTTCGTCTTCTTCATTACTCCAATTGACTCATCTCCCTTTCCTTGAAACCTGCCTAGACATTTCCTTGGTTGGCAACTTGTCATTGCCTTTTCTCTTGGATGAATTAAATTATTTGTCTTGAGTGTTGGGTTAGGCGCGTTAGCATTTTATAGTATAAATTCTCTTATCATTTCGATGTTGTTCTATCATTGATTCAACCTTTTTCTGATTATGACTCCCACCAAGATTTTACTTGTAATCGTTATTGTTGCTTCTCTTTTAATAGTTGTTTTGGCGATCCAATTGACCGGTGAAGTTAGCGATTCTGCCCCTTCTACTGAGCTTCAAGAGGCTATGCCGGCCTTGCAGCAGTAAGTTTTGGCTAAATACCTATTAGCGGTTTGAAAAAAGTTGTTTTTTGCATGTGTCTAGTGTGATTGTATATCTAACATTATGCTTATCATCTACAACCCTGTAAATTTTGCCCGTAGCCATGCATTTTGTCCGAGCATCTACAAATGCTTTGAACTCGGTTTTTCTGGTTACCTCAGGTGTCCAGCTTTCTTCGGACAGGTGTTCAATCGTGTACATCAAGATTTAACAGTTAGTGATAGCTTGGCCTCGATTGGGGCAAAAGTGTGCAATCTACTGAATTACCTTGGGATCACAAAGCCTTTTCAATTGTCCCAACGCATTTCTGTATTTTTTATTTAGTTTCAAGTTGATTTCCTCTTACCTATGCGAAGAGATCGGTAGCTCCGCTTAGGTCAGCTCATCAGATTATTTAAGAATTTTTCGGCTCTAGGCACTGAGCTTGGCGTTCAAAAGTTTGTGCCTGCCCCAATTTGCTAAGCAGCTTATGGATGTCATGGGTAGAAAGTTCTCCATTCGAAGCCCACTTCATCGATGACAATTCGTATTTTTGAAGAGGTGCTTGCATCGACCAATTAAATGAGTAATTGAGCTTACGTTGGATCTTGAAATCAGAACAGGCCCATCCTTCGCTTTGCCCTTCAGAAATTCTGTAATTCGTTGTTAGCTCACTTGTTCCCCGCCTCATTCGATGGCTTCAGGGGGAGTGGTTGATGCTGTGCGACTCTGCTCCTTTAAATTCCCTGCTCAGAGTTATTTCTTACTCCTTTTGGCTGAAGATTGCCTAACGGCAGCCCCCAAGGAGCATGATAAAGAAAATATGTAGGAATCTGCTGTGAACCACGGACCTTGTTGCCCCATTCATCAATCCACCCTCGATTCACCCGACTACTGGACTGATCCAGCCTTGATGTCATCTGTTGCACCTGCCTCTTCTATGGAATGGCGTCGTTGGGAAATTGAGAGTCGAAGTCGCCACGCAAAGTGGGCGACTTATCATGGCCAACGATAGACGACACTTAGTTGTTTTTTCATGGGTTGACAAATCTCTTCTTTCCTTTGTGCTTATTCTCTTTATTGAAAATGTTGCCATTTTTTCTTGGTTGTGAACAATAAATGCACTGTATTGTCTCGCTATTTAAGAACATATTTTCGGCAGTGCTCTTGAAGTAATGGTTTTTTGCTTTTATTTGACGAATGTTGCATTGGGTTGAGCGTCTAGTCACTCTCGCTCCATTTCTTCCATTTGTGTTTCCTCAGTCTTCCCATTGAACTTTTTTGGACTTTCTCGATGAACTTGAACGTTCATTGCCGAGCTGCTTCTTAGTTTTAGGTTGATGACTTAACTGGGTTGAACGATCACCTGCTGCTGTCGGTAAGGCAGACTGGGCTTAGGTAAAGGATCCAACCATGGCCACAGCAGAAGAGAAGCGCACCATTACGAAGAAGCGCCTTCAGGAACTGCGCAATTTGTGTCGTGAGCACTACAACGTGCTCATTGAGGAGGGCACCATGCCAGATGCCGCAGATGTTCGCGTGACGAATCAAAAGCTTGAGGAACTCATGGAGCTCCTTGATGGCAAAATTAAGTGGGATAATGTTTAATGTTTCGCCATGGCAGGAATTGGCCGAAGCATCGCCCTTAGAATGAATTAAGTATCACATCTATAAATGAGCTGATTTTATTTGATTGCTCTCTGTAGGTTGATAGTTTTGATTATATGGATACTTGTACAATCCATAATTTAATCTTTAGTATCTTTTGAGTATAAAAAGAGGCTTTTTGAGCCTCTTTTTATGGTTTGTTGACCGCAATCATTCTTCGGTGTCTTCGACACCTTCGGGGATGAGCCGAATTTGTTTGCGACCAAGCTTGATGGTGAAATTATCGCCTGGTTTGAGCTCAAGCATTGTTGTATACGCTTTCCCGATTAAAAGATTTCCATTGCCTTGAACTTTGGCGATGTAACTCAGTTTGCGCCCACCTTTGCCAACCTCACCTGCTCCACCACCTAGATCAATGCCTTTGGCATTTAGTAGGGCTTCATAAAAAGCTGTGAAGTTCACTCGATCGCTCCCATCTTTTTTCTGCGAAACGTAGCCGCACTGAGTAGCTAAATCGGTTTTGGAAACATCACCAAGATCTTTGACCTTAGCGAGCAGGTCAACACCAGTAAGCATTTGGGATAAGCCTCAACGAACTATTACTAACAGCTCCTCCTCATCAAAGTCAACTATTTAGATCCATTTGATCTCCCTTTTTGTATGTGATGCTCGCCCCTTCACATGTCCATGAAGTCGCTTCTTTCTTGTTTCTCTTCGTGTTTTGATAGCTCGAGCTGCAGTGCCGTTGTCGTGTCTTTTTTCCCTTAATTTTCCACTGTTTTTTTCGCTTGGCTCTTGTTCTGAGTTGATTTGATTTTGATCGCTTTCGATGTTGTTCGTGAGCTGTGCCTGCCTCTGTGCTGTTCTATCTCCAGGCTGCTTGATGCTCTCCATTGACGTTGCCGGCTTGCCGGATGTATTCAAAACGTGCAGGAGGCACACGGAGGTTCGTGGGTCATCCTGTTTCTGGTTTCAGCAATGCTACCCATCCTCATGCAGTTGAGATAAAACCCTTGCTGCCAGACCTCGTGAAATTCTTCGTTCGATCAATAAGTTACAAACCCAATTGAACAGGGGTGGATTGGCTGGGTTCGAGGTCAGCCTGCTTTGCAAGAGCATGAGCTCTTGCTTTGTTTTGATTCCTCGTAAGGCATCAATCAGCATGTCTTCGCCTGTTGTGGCTTGAATCGTGCGTTGAGCTGTGCTGGTCATCTGCCAAAGGCATTCGTTCCTTTGTTCTGGCACGTCTTGCCTTGAATTTGCAAACCTTGTTTCACTGCCCAACCACCGACTTTCTTTTCGTTGTTTCTCAACCGAGCTCCCACAGCTGCTTTCCTTTGCCTTGCAACCCTTTTGGGATCCAGCGGAAAGGCATCTAAGGTCTTGTTGATTCGCTTCTGCCTACTGATCAGCCAGCTTTTCCAGTGAGTTTGCTGTTCGATACATCTGGTGTGAAGCCTGCGGGCTGATCCCGTCAACGGAACTAGCTGAATAGATGCTCCCGTCCCAGGCCAGATATTGAATGCCTTTGTCTTCGCTCCACATCCACCCGAGCACATTAATGAAAGTGCTTCCGTCTCTGATGGCGTGGACGTTGGAGAAGGCTTGAAATTCGCTAGGAATGTTCATTGCGATTCTGATTATTGGCATGCTCGTTGCTTGCAGCTTGGCAGCGGATGTTGTGACAGACCACATCAGTTGCAAGCTGTCTTATCTGATTCCTCATCGATTTCCTTTCCAGCGCAGCATGCTGATCCAGATTGCAAACAGGGTCCCAACGGGGATCACGATCACCAGGAGCTGAGCGATCACAAATTGGCGTACTTCTGGATCCATAGTTTCAGTTCCTCGTGGTTAGCCCTTTGTCATGAGTCAGTTCGATGCGCTGGAACGATCGTCATTCCGATCGGAGCCATGGCAATGAGAGCGAGTTTGTTGTGCTGAATTTCGAATGGGATCCCGATAATGGAGACGAAACAGGAGAGTGCCGATGTGAGATGGCCAATCGCAAGCCACCACCCAGCCACTGAAAACCAAAGTACATTTCCGATTAGTCCCATCGAGCCAGTGCCTAGAGCAGGACGTCCGCTGAGGTCGCGTCTGTTGATGGCTTCCAAATCAAAACGCCTCAGAGCAAATTTCCCAATCACAAAACATGAGCGGCTCCATGGCAGCCCCATGATGCTGTTGGCACAGACAAGTCCCACCAGCCACCAACTTAAGGCCATCAAAAAGCTGCCAAGGATAACCCAAAGACTATTTAGAATGCATTTAAGCGTTTGTAAACTTACC
>Ga0257106_1000640_pt1 | contig 19783 bp, 15 predicted proteins | sample LP_taG_3_FD_190177 | JGI IMG/M metagenome (GOLD analysis project Ga0257106, IMG submission 190177) | Marine microbial communities from Northeast Subartic Pacific Ocean, Canada - LP_J_2011_P26_10m | ecosystem: Environmental > Aquatic > Marine > Oceanic | place: Canada: Northeast Subartic Pacific...
CCTCCGATTGAAATAACACGCGGTCTGTGTAAAATATAATGAGAAGAGAGAGAACCGCACGTTTTGTGGCGGGTTGGAAATTTTGAAGAAATTGATTGAAGCCTTTGAAATGAGACAGCGGACGCTGCTGTAGTAGTAAAAGGCGACTACAGCTTTGCAAGCACTGCCTCGGGCCTACCGAAAGAACATTCTCTTTTTTGGACTAATAAAAAAGCAAAACAGCAAGTGAAAAGTTGATGTTATAAAATTAGATATAGATGCATCAATATGTTTGCGAATGAAAGTCTTTCTAGAAACTAGTCCGTGAAGGAAGGTTTTTTTTCTTCACTTACCTGCGAATCCTCCACTGATAACAAGAAATCAGTGAGGGACCGCCGATGCCGAGTCCTTGCATTTCGACTCGGCGAAGCGGTTCTTGCGCAATGCGCAAGATTCGATAATTTTTTCAAGGGGTTCTGCGGCACGCCGCGAACCCACTTTCCTCTTCCCGAACATTCACACGCGGTCTGTGTGTTTTGTGAAGTAGAAAATGGAAAATGAACAAACGAGAAGCCGTCAAAACAACAACAACAATAGCAAACAAACAACGCGAATAAAAGAAGAAGAATAAAAACGACGATGGTATCATCATCATCATCTTCGTCGTCGTCTTCGTCGTCTGCTACATATTAATAATATATACACAAGAAACTATGATGATGTCAAAGCCTTGTTGTTGTTGGAATTCAATTCAGAAGCCGTCAACTTCTTTCGCCGGCGTAGCGGTTAGAAAAAAAACATCATCATCGTCATCATCATTCGCAAAAGAACAAAGAAGAAGTTTAAGAAGTTTAAGTCGTCGTCGTATGAGCACACGTAGTAGTTACGATAACGATTACGAGGATATTGATAATTCTTACGAGGATGATGATGATTATGATGCTTACGATGATGATGAAGAAAAAGGTTCAATTGATTCAGAAGAAGAAACAAATATTAAAAAGTTCAACCTGGCGCTGGCTTTCGACGACGACGATGATGATGAGGTTGCAAAACGCTTTCTCGTCTCTTCTATTTATAGGATGGCTTCTGAAGAGAATGTATATACCGGCACACTCATTAACGAAGTATACGTTTTGAAATCAATCGATGATAAAATAAGAATCAAATCAGATTTCAAAACGGTGGTGTTAGACTTTCGCCGTCGCCGTCGACGAACCGGCGGCGAATTCGGTGATGACGATGTTGATGATGATGACGATGATGTGAAGTACGTCAAAGTATTTCACGATGATGATGATGATAACAAATTGGTCGGTAAAAAAGGAAAACTTGTATCCCTTCTGCCACCATCATCTGATAATACATCTCCATCAAAAACAAATCCATCGATAACAAAGTTGTTAAAACTAATAACGGTCAACGTTTTGCAAAACAGAAATTTAGTCAAGACGGGACCGCACGATTTTTTAGCCTATCATTTATTCGCGTCTTCTTTGGGCGCTTTCAAGAAAAGAAGCGGCGCTTTAGACGCGCGACGAAAGATTAGAGAGGGATACGTGCGGTTATGTTTGTCGCAAAACGCCGAAAATGATTCAAAAGAAAATACTATAAACTATTATATTTTCTTCAACCTGTCGTCGCAAACGTCCAAGTGGAACGCGTTGCAAGCGTACGAGTCTTTCAGATTGAAAAATAACAATAATAATATCAAAGTAATACCCGTGGCTTTAGTGTATGGTGAAAACAATGAAGAGAACGAAACAATCGACCGTTCTAGTTTTGTCTGGATATTCAACAACAGAAACCATATACATGATTTTTACCAGTGCGTGTACGCAGACTCTTCTGGATGGCGAGAAGCGGAAACTCTTATATTTGCGAAAAAGAACAACAAAAACACGTGGCCGGAGAGGTTCCGTAAAAATTTACTGCTCGAGTTCCCGAAAAGGAGAGAAAAAGAAGATCTGGAAAGAACAACCCCTTCAGTCATCACCGTCGCCGCGTTTGCGCAAGGGGTGGCAAAGTCGTCAATCGTGTTCATAGCTCCAAACATGTCGGAGAAAAACAACAACCACAAAAACGATTGCACTTTACGAAAGCTCTTTCAATCTGCGGGAATTACGTTTACCGGAACGTCTGCCGCTTTTGCCACGAGAGCCGCCGACAGAGTGTTTCTTTCGAGCGCCTTGAATAATTCGAAAGTTAAAATTCCAGGCGTCATGGGAATACCGAAGAAAGTCATCTTACAATCCGCGCTCACGGTCATGGCTGAAGAATACGTCGAAAAAAACGAGTTTTTATCCTCAGTCTCAAACATTCAACGCGCCATCCGAACCTACGCCGAGGCGACAAAAGAGTTGAATTGCGCAGAGTTGTGCATGAAGAGTCAATTTTATGAACAAAACTCGTCAAAAATAACTCGGATTCGAAGCGCAAAGGATTTAGAAACGTTCGCGTACGAATGCAGGAGAAACCGTCGTTTCTCGTCGAATAACAACATCCAAAATAATTTCATTCTCGAACCGTTCGTGGAGACTGGGAAAGTGGTTGATTTTCAATTCGTTCAGAGAGAAGAGTCCTCGTCCGAATCACGTTGGCTTAAAATTTATGTCGGCGGTATCGGACCCGAAGGTAAAATGAAAGCTTTAGATCCCGCGTGTCCCGTTGGTGTACCCGTCGGAAGAAGAAAAGGAAAAACGCACGCGTATTTAGATTGCGTCAAGGATGGAAAAACAAAAAAGTTGTTGTTCGATGAGAAGAAAATTGAAAGCGTCGTGAAACCTAGAATAGAACGAGTTTTAAATCTTACTGGCATTTCTGGCGTCGCCATGTTGCGCTGTTTCGTCAACGTAGATTCTGGAGAGTTGATTGTCGAAGACGTGGATCATTCTCCGGATATGACGGAAGGAAACGGAACGTTTTACCATCAAGCGCTGAGATATTTCCATCGCGAAGAGCGCGACAACGATTTGTACAGCAAAGATGAAAGAAGTATAAACAGCAGCAGCAGCAGCAGCATTAGTACAAACGACGGCGAAGACGACGTCAAAAACGACGAAAAAAGCATCGAAGCAATAGACAAAATAGCGATTAAAAAAGGATTAGAGAATACGAGTTTCTTCACGCGTCTGATAGCGATAGCAATGTTTAAATAAAATGCGCGTGCCGCCATAGATTTAATATTTGGATTAGGTACGAACGAAAACAATTCCCCCCTACATGACCGTCAAAACGTTGTTCGCATCAAATCCTTCGCCACTCGAGGGCCACTCTCGAGCCAATCGCCATTCGCCGTCGACTTTGAATTTAACGAGATACGTTCCCGGCGGTAATCTCGCTTCGCCCGTAAACGTGCTACTCCCGCCTTCCACGAAACTCGGGTATAATTGAATTCCTCTCGTCCACCCATCGAAATCACCCATCATGATCACATCCGAAGCGATGCCGTGATATTCAACTGGCACAGTTCGAACGACAGTTGAATCTATCTCTTTTGCATTCTTCGTTAACGTCGACTCTACGAGTTGTAAACGATTGACAAATTTTTCGAGCTTTTGCTCGCCCCGCGCTCGTCGCATCGGGTCGTCGCCGCTTTTAGCAATGTCATTCTGCGCGTCTCGAATGAGACGTAACAGCTCGCCAGACTCTTTCGCTGCGCCGTACAACAACTCGTTCGCTCTTTTCAAATCATCGTCGCGAGTTAAAAGCGTTTTCTCGAGATACTTTGCAAACGCGTTTGAAGACGCGACGCGTTCGTTCAATCGAGTTCTCAGCGTCAACATTTGATCGTACAAGCGTCGCTGCGACCCGCCTCCGAAATTGTTCGTGTTGTCCACGTCTGCGTTGTTGGCTACTCCTTTTTTCTTTTCCTCTTCTTCTTTTTCTTCTCGTTCCATCGCGGCTAATCGCGATACCGGTGTCGACGACGACGACTTTGACGACGACGACGAGGAAGAAGAAGCCGCTTTCCCTTTCTTCTTCCTCAACTCCAAGTTCGCCTGTTTCATCTCTTCCAACGATTTCTTCAGCTCTTGCACTCGCGAGGACGATTTCTCCTCGTTTTCATCGTCGTCGTCGTCTTCAGAAGACGACAACTTCACATCTAAAGCTTTCAACTTGGCTTCCGCTTGTGCCGCGAGTTCCTCTGCGCGTTCCACCGCCATCGACGCTTCTTCCACGCGGTCGTCGAAATCGGTATTACTCTTACTGTTGCTACTCGACGACAAAGCGTTCATCACGTTCTTATTTCTTCTTCTTGGTCTTCTTGTTCTCCTTTGGAACTCCTCCTCGTCGTTTAAGAAAGAAGAGGAGGAGGAGATTAATGCGCTCTTCTTCTTCTCTCGTCCTCGTCGTCGTCCAAAAATTCTTCTCTTCGAATCAGAGTTTTGCGGGGAATAATAAAAATGAGCCGCAGCAGCAGCTCTTTTCGGCCGATGATGACGATGATTTTGAGAAGACAAAGTTTTTGCTGCAGTTGCCATGGTCGTCGTCGTCGTCGTCACCATCATCATCATCTCTCTGTTTTATTACGGTTCTTTAAAAAGACGTTTTTTTCTTGAGATTGTTTCTTTGTTTTTTTCTCTTCTCTCTTGTTTCATCTGTTCATTTTCTCTCTCGTTCGGTTTTCATTAAAAACAAGCACAACTGCAGTTCAAATCGCAAGAGATTTTCATCATCACAGTCTCTCTTCTCTCTCTTCAAATCATCCTCCTCCTCCTCATCAGGTTTTTTATACACACAACACCACACATCAAAGACCACTTACAATATAATAACAGAATACGAGCACATCACAAATACTATGGCGTCGAAGAAGCTGGCGCAAACGATCATCGCGCAATCGTCGAAAGAAGGGACGACAACAAACGTCATTCAACAAACTTTGAAAAAAGTAGCCCCGTGGAAAATTACCGGTCCCGCGTCGGACCCGGAGTGGCAAAACGTCCCGGTTTCGGCGGAGGATTATCGCGCGAGAGCGCCGGCGTCGTTCCCTCAGGAAAACGTAAAAATACCAAACTCGGAACCCGATCGCGTGTTTAACGTTCGATATTACCCGAGGGATGCGAGGAGAGCGTTTGAACCGGTTTTACACGGTCGCGAGAAGGTGAAGACAATATATAAATTATCACCGACCGAGAACGTGTTGGGGACGAAAGAATGGGACGAGCTTTTGGGAAACGAAATCAAGCAAATCGATCCGAGAGATTTCTTCCCGGGTAGGAGAGATAAGTCGCAAGATTATACGTTAAAATCGAGCGGATATCGCGCGGTGCCGTTGTTGGAAAACCCCGGAGGCGGGTACACGCAACTGTGATAATAGTTTTAGTTTTATATTAGTTTGTATTAGTAAGAAGGAATATATTAGTAGTTTACTTTCAAAAGTCGTCACTTCTTAACGTGTCCCCTCCTCTTTCCTTTCCTCCTCAAAAATCAATAAGACTATATCAACAACAGAGAACAGAGACCATCTCGTCATCATTTCGTCATCAATATCATCATCATCACATCGTCCACCACCAGTATTATTCGTTTACGAAGTGAGAGAGAGAAAGAGAGAGAAAGAGAGAGAGAGAGAAAGATATAAAGCATGGGTCAAATTTTCAGCGCGTTGATGTCGTACTTCTCCGCGAATCAAGAAAAAGAGTACAAAATAGTCATCGTCGGTTTAGACAACGCGGGAAAGACGACGACTTTATATAAACTACACTTAGGGGAAGTCGTGCAAACGCAACCGACGATTGGATCGAACGTCGAGGCGGTGGTGCACGAGAACGTCTCGTTTGAAGTTTGGGATTTAGGCGGCCAATCGAGTTTACGAAACGCTTGGCAGAGTTATTATAAAAGTTCGGACGCGATGGTGTTGATGGTGGACAGCACCGATCGAGGGAGAATGAATTTATCGAAGCAGGAGTTGTTTAAAATGCTCGACGCGGAGGAGGTGAAGAATAATCCAAAGTGTTGCGTGTTAGTGTTTGCGAATAAGCAAGACTTACCGGACGCCATGACGGTGGTTGAGTTAACCGAGACGCTCGGTTTAGATACGATTGCGAATAGAGATTGGCACGTCCAAGCGTGCTGCGCGTTGAGTGGGATGGGATTGAACGAAGGATTGAGCTGGATCGCCGCAAAAGTTACCGGAGGAGGCGCGGATGGTATTTCCACCTTTATGGGCGGAAGATGATGGATGATATAAAATTTAGAAAATTGTTTTAGAAAATATAGCACACAGCGGTTGTGTTTGTTGTAATAGCAGCGACGACGACACGACACAAATATTTAGGAGTATCACGAAGATAGTGTAGCGCTCGAAACTGTTTCTTCCTTATCTTCTTCGTCCTCGTCTTCCTCTTGAATGTGGACGCCGCCTTTCCTGTCCTCGATACCCGGCGTTTTCGGTTCGGGCGTCTTCGGCTCTTCGATCGACGGAGGCGGCTGCTCGTCTTGTCGTTCTTCTTTCGGCGGCAAAAGTCTCGGAACCGCGTGTTTCGAGGTATCTTCGTACTCTTCGACCATCTTCTTCAACTCCTCGATGCCATCTTCTCGTTCGCTCGCGATTTTCTTGATCGAATCGGCCATTTTTACGTACGTGTCGTACTCGGCGACTTTGTACGCAAAGATCGCCATGCGTACTCTCGGCTCATTTTCTCGCAGAAAACACTTACAACGATCCAACAACATCGAAGTCGTTCCTTTTAATTGCGACTCTCTTTTATTTTCCAAAATCTCGTATCGATCGATTTCTTTAGCTTTACCGGGCGACTCTTGCTTCTCCTCGGGAAGTTGATGGAGTTTCGCCAACTTTTCTCGACACGGCGCGAGCTGATTGAACACCTTCTCGTGTTCGTCAAACGCGCCTTTTAATTTTCTCGCGAAACTCAATTCCATCTTAGCCACGACGTCTGAAAGTTGGTGTTCGAACTTATCGAGAAAGTTTCCGTACTCTTTGCTCGTTTCGTTCAAAGAGTACGACACCGCGTTCAAGAAACCGTTGATGTGTAAAACGTCGTTCAACAGATCGTAATTTTTCTTGTTCTTTTCGATGTTTCCGATATCGATACCGGAACTATTCGCTCGGTTCGATATCGATTGCAACTCGGACGCGAACTTCTCCGACTTCAAAGACGCCAAGCGTTGATGGCGTATGAAACTCTCCCCGTTTCTTTTCAACGTGTGCGCCACGTCGCGAAGGATTTCAACCGCGTACACCTGTTTGCGTCGTCGACAAAAAGAGATACATAATACATATGAAACCTCGTTCGTTAGTCTCCAGTGTTTAATAAAAGAAAAGAAAAAAAGGAGTTAGAACTCGTACCGTGTGTAACAACTCATCGTCGTGTTGAAACTGAATCCGCGTATTCGCGACGACATCCTCGGTGAGCTGAGGATTTTTATTCAGTCTCGTCTTCTTCTGTTTCGTCGTCGTCGTCATCATCGTAAAACAAGAAGTTTAACGCGCGTTTTTTGTATCGCTTTTTTTGTTTCTTTCGTCATGAGTATTTTTTATTGGAAAAAACAAACAAGAGACTTCTGCTAAATATAATAATAATGGATTCTAAAAACTATTCTCTTCTTTCGTCTCTCTCTCTCTTATGATGACTCAAATATTATCACGTGATCATTCTCATATCAAAATCATTATTATTCTTTTTACATAATCTCTTTGACCATCTTCCCAACTAAAACCATCTGCTCCTTCGCGGCCAATCGCATCGTTCGCATCTGCGTCAACTCTTCGTCCACTTCCGGAGTGACCCCTTCCGGTCGACTTCTCAATTCCTCCTCTTGTTGCTCAAATTGCACGTCTTGTTCGTCCATGCTCGCTTTAAACCCATCCACGGCGCCGGCTAATTCCGCTAACTCCACGTTTCCTTCCTTCGCGACTGTTTGAACTATTTCCTTCATCTTTTCGTCCGTCGTTTCGCCTTTTTCCGCCATGATTTGCCACTCTCTTATGATGTTATCAATCACCCCTAACGTCGGCGGCGCGTTATACTTTTGATACAACTGCACGAGAAAACTCAGAACGCCTTGTAAACTCGCGATGACTCGTTCGTCGTCGTTCCTTTTCTTCGATTCTTCCAACATCGCGTGCGCCGCCGCGACCACGCCTTCGGTGAGTACACCTTGTTCTCCAAACTCTTCGGCTTTGGCGATAACTTCCTCCGTGGTTTCGCAAGAAAGCAGCTGGTAAAATCGTTCAAACTCTTCCGGAGCGACGTTTGGTGGCATCGGGGAGGCGTTGTTGTACGCGTCGATCGCGTCTTCTTCCATTCCGTTTTTCGTGACGATGATATTCCTCCTCATCTTCCTTTTCGTTTTATTAATCTTTCGTTGTTGTTTTTTGTTCATCATCGTCGTAAAAATCGTCGTTTTTTGCCTCGTCCTCGAAAATGCGTTCATCGTAACAGAAGTAGTAGTAGTACTCGCGCGCATCATCATCATCATCATCATCCCGTGTTTGTTGTTCTCTTGTTCTTCTTTGTGTCTTTGAATAGTCGATTTATAAGTGGTGTTTTTAGAGAATAAATGTTTTTTGTTTTCTGTCTGTGTTTTGCCGCCGAAAAGAAAAAAAAAGAGCAGAAAAGAGCAGAGAGAAAAAATTGGTTCGTGCCGTCGAAAGAGAAGGCAAAAACCTACAACAAAGTGGATCGCTCTTCATAATAAGCACACGCACACACACACGCACATATAATCATTGTCATAAAAATTGAACGAAATCGTAATAATAAACATGGGACACGTCGTCGCATTATCCGCAAACGCACAGGTAAGTCTCTCCTCTCTTCTTTTAAATATTCTTATAAATGTAAACAACACAGGTAGTATTGTCGGCCAAACGAGGAGGCTATAACGGCACAGCTTTAGCATCTCGTTCGAGCAGCAGCAAAAACAGTAACAACAAACTTGGTGGGAACACCAGACGACTAGGATTAAAATCGCGAATCACGACGAGAGCTTCCGTGGAAGAAGCCGAGGAGGTGGAGCTGGACTGCATGGACCGAATGGAGAAAGCGATGGAAGTGATGACGGATAACTTTTCCACGGTGAGAACTGGACGAGCGAACCCGAACATGTTGGACAGAATAGAAGTTGATTACTACGGAGCGATGACGCCGTTGAAATCGTTATCGAACACGAATAACTTGGACGCGCAAACGCTCGTTATTCAGCCGTTCGATAAAGGCGCCTTGAAGGAAATCGAGAAAGCCATCGTGAGATCGGATTTGGGGATCACGCCGTCGAACGACGGGTCCGTGATTCGCTTAGTCGTGCCGCCGTTGACGGCAGAGAGAAGAAAAGAGTTGACCAAACAAGTCAGCAAGTTGGGCGAAGAAGGTAAGGTGGCTTTAAGAAACGTGAGAAGAGACGCGATGACGAAGATTAAAAAAATGAAGACGGACAAGACTTTGGGCGAGGACGAATTCGCCTCGTTCGAAAAGAAGATTGAAGATTTGACGACTTCGTACGTAAAAAAGACCGAAGACGCGGTGAAAGCGAAGGAGAAAGAGTTGACTACGGTTTAATTTAAATATATGATAATAACGAGAACAATAATAACAACAACAACACTACATGTACTTTTGTTTTGTCGCGTGAGATTGCGCATCGTCGTTCTTTTTTTCTGCTTTCGCGTCGCGTTCTAGTTTTGTTTTTGGCTCTCTACGTCGTTGAAGTCTTCCTCCTCCATGGACATGCGCTCGGCTGGACTGACAATCTTTCTCCACGCTTGCGGTCCCAAGTCTCTGGCTAATATGAAAATGTTCTCCGAGACTCGCAAAATGAAGAGTCCGAGGACGACGAACCAAATACCGAATAACCCGAGCTCTTGCTTTGACACGCAAAACCACAACGCGTACGCCGAGAGAGGCAAGTTGATAACCTGCGTGAGAGCGGCAAATTCTATTCTCCCAGTGGCAAAAACTAACCCGTCCGTGACGCAAACGCAACAATACGTTAAAATGGAGAAAAATACAATCGGCGCCACGGATCCTACCTCTGTCATTACGGTCACGTTCTTCGTAAACATCTCCGGTTGATACGCTAAAATAGAGGCGCAGATTGCGCCAACTCCCGCTCCTAATCCCAACCCAGCTAATAAAAGTAATCTCCCAGCTTTCCTCACATAAAGCGATTCTTTACTCGTCGCGAAACCGTTCGCATTCCTCGGTCCAGCCGTGGCGAGCACGGACTGCGCGCACGCCGATAAAGGTTCCGGACAAAACTGCGCCACGGAAACGATACCCGCCACGACTTGGTGCGCGGCGATTGTAACGACGTTGATTGTCGACGCCAAAGCCGCTGCGTAACTATAAAACAACATAATACACACCGATCGAACGGATAAGACGCCACCAGCGGTGATAAATGGTTTCGAACGCGCTCTCGTAGGCATTCGAAACATCAAATTGTGATTTCTCGAAAGCTTTCGTAGAAAGATCAAAGCTCCGAACGTTTGCGAAATCGCGGTAGCAATGGCGGCGCCCGCGATGCCCATTTTAGGTGGACCAATGACTAAATACAAATCCAAAACTAAATTCAATCCTCCGGCGAAAGCGAAAATTTTCATCGGCGATTGTGAATCTCTTTGCCCGAGACACGTCGCCGTACCAACGAGCGTTATTAAAAAACACGGCATCGTGAAAGCTCTCGTTCTTAAATACGTCACCGCCGGTTGCATGACGTGAGGTTGCGTTTGCATGAGATCTAAAAGCGGCACCGCGAAGACAATCATACCAAAAGCCGCTAACACGCCCATAACAATCGCAATAGTGAGTGCGTCGGAGATGACCATCGCTAATCCTTTCGCGTCCTTCGCGTCCATATTTCTGCTCACCATGCCAGTCGTGGCAATCGTCAGAAACTGAAATATCATCGCGACGAAACCGAAAATGGACGTGTTCGGTCCCAAAGCCGCTAGATACGTCGCCGATATGCGACCGACGCACGCAGTATCCACTAAAGTCATGACTGGATCGCACAAAACGGCCCCGAGTGCGGGAACGGCAAACTTCACGACTTGTCTCAACGTCAACGCTGGAAAGTCTATTTCTTTTTCTTTTCTGCCGTTCTGGACGACGAGCGACGACGTCCCGGCGATTGGTCTCGGGGACTTCTGTCCAGATCCCATCATCTTCGGGCTTTTTGGATCTCTCGTCGAGGAAAGCGTCGTCTCATTGCCGCTGTTTAGAGCGTTACTACTATTCAGAGGTTGTTTGCCCATCGCGCCGTGTCCTCTGGGATGCAAACCTCCCGCGTCTTTCGATTTATCGCCAACGCGCATCGCTTCCGCGACGTCAATCGGTCTGTTTTGTTTCTGTTTCTGTTGTTGAAGAAGTATTTGTTGTTGTTGTTGTTGTTCAGAAGAACTCGCAGAAGTCGGTTTTGAATCTCCAGCGCCCATGATTTCAACCTTGGTCACTCTTTTTGTCGTCGTCGTCGTCGTCGTCGTCTTCGATAGGAGTCCCGCCGGGCGTTGTTGTTCTTCCTCTTCTTCTTCGTCTTCTCGCGAGGTCTCGTCGAAACCGTCTTCTTCTTGATCCTCTCCAAATTGATACAAGATTTCGTCGTATAAAAAAGGAACGTTTCGATCTTCTTCTTCTTCTTCTAAGTTATCTTCTTCTCGTCTGTTGTCGTACGCTCTCACTACTTTTCCTCGAGTTTTAGCGTCGTTGTTATTAATATTATTAAAATGTCTTCTCCTCGGTTGTCTTCTTCTCGAAGATAAAACTGCAGACGAGCGCGCGAACAGTCCGAGGTTGTTGCTCGCGCTTCTCGTCGTCTGCATTCACAACTTTTAAACTTTCTCTCTGCCCCTCTTTTCGCGCGTCGTCGTTAATGTTGGAATCACACCAAGACCTCTCCTCTTTTTGCGCTCTCCTGAGATTCTAACGCTCGATGATGATGATTCGGTTCTTTATTATTCGTGTTGTTGTGTTGTTGGTGTGATAAAATAAAGCACTCTCTCTCTCTCTCGAGAAAGAGAATATGTTTATATAAATAAAGCACGCGTATCAAAGCTTTCGCGCAAGAACAAAGAGTGACGCGCAACCTTCTTCTTCCTTTAAAGACGATGATGGTGTGAAGAAAGAAATTTTTGCTCGTCTGCGCTCTCTGCTTTTGCTTTTTTAAAGAGGAAGCTCTGTGCTTTTTTGAGGAGAACTTATCTGCGAGATGCATGAAATGAATGATTTTCCTCCTCTTTTTTTGCCCCACAAACGAAAGAAGACAAAGAAGAAGAAGACAAAGAAGAAGCAAAAAAATCATCATAAAAAAATGGCATCTAAATTTAACTTCGACGAGTTGGCGAATGAAACCCTCTCCTCCCAACAAGAAGAGACGAAGAAGAAGAAGGAGACGAAGGATAACGACGACTGGCAAAACCACCCGATGTTTTGGGAAAAAGGCGAAAACGGGAACTGCGAAGATTGGTTCGACGAAAACTCGGACGAGTTTCAAGCGTTGAAAGCGTTGTTACAAGACGACGATGATTTATCGGTGAAAGAAAAAGCGGAGATGCAAAAGCAGAAAGGGAACGCGCAGTTGAAATATAAGATGCAGAAGATGTACGCGAGGAAAGCGGTGGAGGAATACACGCTCGGGATTGCCTTGTGCGAGGACGCTTTAAAACAAGGAGGGCGGCTTTTGGTGGAAAACAAAATTGAAGAAGACAAAGAATTGAAAGAAGACAAAGAAGAAGAAGAAGAAGAGAAAGAACGAGAGAGGAAAGAGATTCAAACGATTCTCTCGCAATTATATAACAACAGAGCGTTCGCGGCGTTGAATTTAGGAAACAACAAACGGTGCATCGAAGACGCGGAGAAATGTTTAGAGCTCGACGAGAGGAACATCAAGGCGTATTTTCGAGCGGCGACGGCGTGTAAAAATTTGTTCGATTACGAGCAATGTTTGAAGTTTTGCAAGAGAGGCTTAGAGGTGGAAAAAGACGCTCCGGAATTGAAATCGTTGAAGAAAGTAGCTAAAAAGCGATACGAGATGGAAAAGGAGGAAAAAGAGAAGAGGTTAGAGATTAATCGAGGCTCGGAGGTTTTGGCGAAAACGTTGACGCGGACGAAGAAAATCAAGTGGGGGCCGCCGAGATTACACACCGGGCAAAGGTTACCAGAGTACGACGAACAGGCGAACGTGTTTGCGTTTTTCACGTTAATCGTGTACCCAGAATTCGATCAAACCGACGTCATTCAGCAGTTCAGAGAGAACGATAGCTTTAAAGCGCACTTGGACGTCTTGTTCGATCCGAACGGGCCTCCGTTACCGTGGGACGAAAAGAATGAATACGACAGAAATTCAGTCGGGTTATATTACGAAACGAACGCGGTGAAACCATACGAAGAGGAAGCGTTGGCGATGAAAATTGCCGAATACGCCGGTGGTGACGTGAAAGAAACGATGATGCAAAGCGAATTAGAGCTGAACTTGGAAGCGCACAGAACGGATCCGAGAGATAGAAAATTCGTCCAGTTGAAAAGCGAAAACTGGACGCTCGAGGACGTCTTGAAAGAGAAAGATTACGTCGTCAGCGGTCACCCAACTTTGTTTTGCGTGGTTAAAGGCAGCGCGTTCGAGAAGAGGTTTTTGGATGGACAGTGGACGTATTAATTGCATCGTCGGTGTTTGCTTCCTAGTTCCTCCTAGGTACCACGGTACAGGTACATAGTATTAGTATTTAGTATTATTTAGTATTAGAAAATTTAATATCTACTGAATAGTTTACATTGTTCGTCGTCGTCGTTCGAACGCAAAAAAAAATCTAAGATCCGCAACATCTTTTAAACCGTTTCCCACTGTTACACGGACACTGCGCGTTGTTCGAATACGCGCCTTTCAAATTCCTAGCCTCTTGTTTCATGTCTCCGCTTTTTTGTAAATCTCGCACGATGTTCTCAAAGTCCGCGACGGATTTGGGTAAGCTCGCGCCTTTCTCTAGAACTGCTTTCCGAATCTTCCCAAACATCAACTTCGTCGTCGCGTGCGCTAATATCACTCGTTTCACCTTATCCGCGGTAATTTCATCGTCCTCGCATAATCTCGCGACCTCGTTCAGTCTCGTTTGCCTCTTCCCGATGGACGTTGGATCCGTCAGCTCTTTTTCCGTGAGTTTGGTGCAAATTTTTTCCAACTGTTTCGACGTCAAACCGATTTTATTGAAGCCGGAACTCACATCAGAAGCGACGTTCGTGCCTTCCTCTTCCGCTTTCGAGAACATCTGAACGAGTTCTCGCAGATTGAACGTTTCCGGTGGAAGCTCCATTTTGTTATTACTTTTTACTCCGAAGAACCCTTTCACGGTATCGAACACATTTAAGCTCGGAGAGGAAGTGGAACTCAAACACAATTCGTTTCCTCTTCTTCTTTTAAAAGAAGATAACGAAGAAGGCAGAAATTGTTGTCGTCGCTGCTTCCTCATCATTTTCAACGTCTTCATCATCGTCTCTCTCACTCTGTCTCTGTCTTCATCCTCGGTTGCAAAAAGGAGTGAATATCCGCCATAGTAGTAGTATAGTTCGTTGTTCGTTTCTAAAGAAAAAAGTGAAGAAGCAACAGAGGAGAGAAAAAGAGATTTTCCCTCAAAGAAAAAGAAAGAAAAGAGCGGAAGATGTTGTCGTCGATCATCAGACGAGGACGAAGAGGAGCAGGACGAGAAAGACGAGCTTTTTTGGTTCTGTCGCGTTTGTTGCGAAACGCTTCTTCTTCGTCTTCTTCGTCTTCTTCTTTTGAACGTGAACAACACCAACACCGATTGAATGCTCTCACTCCTAAAAATGATGAATTCTTTCCCAAGAGAAGAACGGCGTACATAGAAACGTACGGGTGTCAAATGAACGCCGCGGACAGCGAAGTCATCGCCGCCGTGTTAACCTCGCACGGGTACGTGATCATAGAGAGCAAAGAAAAAATGATTTCGATGACATCTCCTCCGGAAGTGATTTTGGTGAACACGTGCGCGATACGAGACAAAGCGGAGGAACGAGTGAAAACGAGACTGAGACAGTTTCGCTCTAATACTACGAAGAAGAGTAATAGCAGTACTCAGCAAAAGAAGAAGAAGGCAGTCATCGGGGTGTTGGGATGCATGGGCGAACGCATCAAAGGTGACTTGTTGAAGAAAGACTCGAAGGGTGTTCGGTTGGCGGATATCGTGGCGGGACCGGACAGTTATCGAGACTTGCCGAGATTGATTGAAAACGCAATATTATTGAATAATAGTAGTGATAGTATTGGTAAGAAAGAGAAGAAGAAGAAGAAAGAGGATGATGAAAACGAGGAGAAGAATGAAAAAAGATTCGAGCCGAAGATTACGGAGACGATGAACGTCGAGTTATCGACGACGGAAACGTATTCGGAGATTTTCCCCATGCGAAGAGGTCGAGTAGAAGATATGAGCACGTCCGCGTTCGTAACCATACAAAGAGGCTGCGATAATATGTGCGCGTTTTGTATCGTTCCGTTCACGCGCGGGAGAGAGCGTTCGCGCGATTCGGCGTCGATATTAGAGGAAGCGAAGAAAAGATTTTACGAGGAAAATGCGCGCGAGATTGTTTTGCTCGGACAAAACGTAAACAGTTATTCGGATAAAACGCACGCCGCAGCCGCAGAGGAAGAGTCGTCGTCGTCTTCAAACACCGCAACAACGACGACGTCGAACGAAGTATACGCCGAAGGATTCAAGAGCGTGTACGTGCCGAGTAGGAATCATGAGTACGATTTCGCTAAATTGTTGAAAGACGTGTGCGCCATCTCGCCGGAATTACGCGTCCGATTTACATCGCCGCATCCCAAGGATTTTCCGGATAATCTGCTCCAAACGATTTCCGATACACCAAACGCTTCAAAGTTGTTACATATGCCGGCGCAGTCTGGATCGACGTCTGCGCTTGAACGAATGAATCGAGGATACTCGCGCGAAGCGTACATGAATTTAATAGACAAGGCGAAAGCAATCATCCCAGACGTCGCGTTTAGTTCCGATTTCATTTCTGGTTTTTGTGGAGAAACTGAAGAGGAACACAAAGACACCATTTCACTTTTAAAGCGAGTGCAATACGAACAGGCGTTTACGTTCGCGTATTCTTTGCGAGAGAAAACGGCAGCGTCGAAAAAATTAACCGACGACGTGCCCGAAGAAGTAAAACAGAGACGATTAGCAGAAGTCATCGAAACGTTCCGCGAAGCGGCCAAAGAGAAAGCAAAGGGCGAAATCGGGAAGACGCACTTGGTTTTAGTCGAAGGAACGAGTAAACGTGACGATGCAAAAGCAACGGGAAGGGCAGATAACGGGAAACGCGTCGTATTCATGAACAACGAAGAAAGTAAGAAAGGAGAGTACGCAGAGGTGCGGATTCGAGAAGCTGGCGTGAACACTCTGATCGGCGATTTTGTGAAGAAAACAACCGCGAAAGCGTTTTACGATGCGAACGCAGGGAAAGCTTGGTACACGTAGTAGGAAATAGATATAATAAATGTAATATTTGTATAACAATTTAGACGGCAATCGCAAATCACACAAAGCGTTCCCGGATTTATTCTTTTTTTTTCATTTGTTTGGTTTTAAATAGTAGTGTATAAAAGTATAGTCCACATCATCATCACCATCATCATCGTAAAATACAACAACGAAAGGTGACGATAGATTGATCAGTAATGAATCTGTTGTTGTTTCTTTACGCCCGCTTCAACTTTTTCATGATGTCTTTGCCGTGCGCGGCGTAAACCGCCAAGGCGAAGATGGCGCCCATCATTCGCATGCTTTCTTTGTAGTTTTTGCACGGCGTGATGGCTTTCTCGGTGTACGCCAAGTACATCATGGACAAAATAGCCCCGATGCGAACCTTGGCGAAACCAATTTGCTCGTTCTCAGTCAAGTACATTTGAGCGAAAAGCAAACCCAAGATGAGACCCATCAACATGACGGCGCACCAGTCCAGTTGCGCGTATTCGACGGCGGTTCTCTTCCCTTTCACATTCGATACGGCCGCCAAAAAGTCAGTCGTGATCATTTGAAGGAAAAACGCGAGGCATCCGAGAGTCATGCCGAAGAGGCACTTCGCCGTGGTCGTCGCCGGTTTGTACCAAACCGAGCCCGCCGGCAAGCGAGAGGTTGAGCTGACGGACGAAAACAAACCGATGAACACGAAGGAGGCGATGAGGCCAGCCGTGTATTCTTTGGCAACCACCGGAATGGCGACGGTTCGAATAGACTGAGTAGAGTGCGCGATTTGCAAAGTCAATCGTTGGCACGCCATGATTAAGCCCGCGTTGCAGTATCTCAATCTCGCGCCTTCAGAGCACTTGAAGCAGACGTAAAACGCATCCGCGAGGATGGTGCACAAAAACACCCCAGTCCACGACGCTCCAGACGCTTGGACGACGGACGCTTTTTTCAAGCCGTAGAACTTAGCGCCGAAACTTTCGGTCGGTAAACCGATTTTGTCGCCCAAAAGCATGACGGCGTAGTATAACCCCATCAAGTTGGAAACGAGGATGACCTGTTGTTGTGTACGTTGACGAGTTGAATTGAATTGAGAGCACCGGTAATTTGAATTGCCATTTATTCCAATCGTAGTAATAATTGTCGAATTTACTCAATTCTACAATTCACTTGCTTTACTTTGAAACAACAACGAAATGTGAAAGACGACGACAGAAAGAATAAAAATGAATGAACTCGCATAGCAAAGTGTCTTAAAGAGTGTTATTATTAGTATTGCGTCGTACCTTTTGCGAAGATGTAAGAGAAGCCCACATGTTTACAACAGAATTGAGAATTTGAATGAAGAGAATTCAGCATTCCACGTGGCAACTGACCCCTTTTTTTTCAAAAAAAAAAACGAATAAAAATGCAAAAGTGATGAAAACGCAGAGGTTTGTGTTTTTCTCATATATTCAAAAATTCTGAGGTAAGTTTTACCACGACTGGTATAGGTATTTGCTGCACGTGCGCACACGACGACGCAAAACCACACAAATCAAATCAATCGCTAAACAATAAGCTGGCAGCGGTTTCCGCGTTCCCCCCGGTCGCTTCTAAAGCCTGGACGACTCGTTCGCGAGAGAATCCAAGCTGCATTAAATTGGCGACCACGGCTTCCGGAAAGGCGCTTCTTCCTCCTCCTCCTTCTCCTCCACCTCCTCCTAAACCACCGCCGGCGATTGGGGGAGAGACGACGCCGGAAATTTCTGTCGTTGCCGGACGCGACGGTCGTTCGTGCACTCCGCTCACTTCAGCGGCGACGTCATCTAGTGGTGGTGCTACAACTTTCGTGGTGTCGTTCTTATTCTTGTTCTCGTCGGTGGCGTTCATCGTCGCGTCTTGTTGTTTCAGGTTTTCTTGATCTTCATGTTGCTTCGGAATGTCCCCTTCGCCTAAAAACGGAATCTCCTCACCAGTTGTGCCAATCTTCAGGACGTTCTTCTTCAAATCAATCACGCACTGATGTCTCTTTAACATGTCCAAACCAAAAATAAACTCCATCTTTTGTCCCTCTAACACGGAAAGAGAACACGCTAAAAACGCACTGCCGACCTTAATTTGCGCTTGAAGCACTCTTCCGACGATTTTCTGCGTCCCCACGCCTTGCGCGATACCTTTAAAGCGTTCGTCAATATCCTTTTCTAAGTTACACTGTCTCGCGCATTCTAAACCCATGATGGACATCTGCGCTCCGCTATCGATGAACACCTTCATTTTGTGTCCGTTCAACTCCATGTTGCAATATAACATAGTCACACTTCCCCAAATCAGCTCTGGCGTATCTTCCATCGCTTGCTCGTACATATCGTCGTTCCGCTTTTGTTTTAAAATTCGTTCTATTTCTTTTTGCGCCTCAACGTCGAACGGGTCTCTTTCCAGTCTCGCGTACATCTCCGCTTCTTTCCTCTTCGATTCGCGTGTTCGCGTGTTCGCTTTCATCACGTATTCCGTAAACGCCTTCACGTCGTCCTCTCTGAGAATCGTTACCAGCTCTGGAGGTAACGACGAGTCCCCGTATTCCATTTGTCGTTTCAAATCAGCCATCATTTCTCTCGACTGCTTTTCTAGCTCTTCCGGAGTTTGAGGAACGCCTCCTCGCGATGAAGGTTGTTGACCGACTCCACCACCCATTTGTTGTTGTTGTTGTTGTCTTTGCTGCTTCTCCGTGACTAAAATCATATCGTCGTTTTGTAACCCTTTAGATGCGATCGTGCTCGTCTCTGCGTTCGTCTCAGCAACGCCGTCTCCAATTAACACTTTCCCGTTGTGCATCAATATTTGTTTCTCTTCGGAAATGTTCAACTCGATGGCAATCATGGCTTGCAAATTCACCAAAGGCGCGTTCGAATCTATCTCTATTTGCGCGATGTTGGATTCGTTCGTTTGATTGCACACGGTTAATCGCATCTTTTTTTCCGAAACGTTATTGTTGTTGTTGCGTTCAAACTATTCTTATTCTTTTTAAGATTGTGTGTTTGTGTGTGTGTGTACTCTTCTGTGTTCTTCTCTTTCGAGTGATGATTTGTGAAGTGGTCTTGTCGTGTTGATTGAAACGTAATGCGAGTGTCTCGGAACGAACAATCATCAATACGCACATGAGAAAGAGGGTGGTTAAAAATTAAACTCTCTATAGAAACGACTAGAAACCTATGTGTGGTACGTGTACCTGCGCGAAGACAAAACGAGGATTCAAAAGAAATCGACGCCGGTTAACTCGGCGCTTCTTTGCCACAACCACTTGGCGTCTTCTTCGTTTCTCGCGGCGTTTGTCGAGACTTTCTCTTTGCAGTTATCGAAATATTTGCCGCGATA
>Ga0257106_1000641_pt1 | contig 19725 bp, 9 predicted proteins | sample LP_taG_3_FD_190177 | JGI IMG/M metagenome (GOLD analysis project Ga0257106, IMG submission 190177) | Marine microbial communities from Northeast Subartic Pacific Ocean, Canada - LP_J_2011_P26_10m | ecosystem: Environmental > Aquatic > Marine > Oceanic | place: Canada: Northeast Subartic Pacific...
GGATCCGACGAGTTTAAGCGCGAACGGATGGTTAGAAGACCTTTCTAAAGTTGAAAAGTACGTCATGAGCGACGAAGCGTACGAGAAGAGGGAAGGTACCTATCGCCAGTGGGCGAGAAAGAAGAGAGAGGAAGATCCGACGTGGACGTTACAAAAAGAACAACAAAAGCTGAGAAACCAAAGAAAGAACGGGAATAATAATAATAAAAGTAACGAAAACGATATCGACGACGCTATCGCAGCAGCGAAAGAGAAGATGTTAACGACGTACGCCTCGTTCGAGTGCGTTCGCCACGTCGTTTCGGGATCCAGGTGCGAAGTCAATCCGGGAGGGAAGCGAGGCGTCGTGTGCTTCGTCGGTAAAGTGAAGGATACCGCCCAAACCGGAGAAGAAGAAGAAGAAGAAGAAGAAGAAGGAAAAGTAGAAGAAGTAGAAGTAGACTTAGGAAAAGACGACGTCGTCGACATGCCTCCGTCCCTTCCGTGTGGGTACTGGGTTGGCGTGAAGTTCGACGAACCGGTTGGTAAAAACGACGGGAAAACGCCGTGCGGTAAAATTTTGATTCCCGAGTGTCCGCCCATGCACGGGTCGTTTTGTCGACCGGATAGAGTAATCTGCGGTGACGAGTTCACTGAGATTGACGAATTCGCGTCTTCGTCGGAGGATGAAGAAATATAATAGAATTAGAATAAAATAAAAGTAAAGTCACAAATACCAGATAAACTCGTTCAACGTACTGTACTTAAGCATAATAATATTTAAACGACTCCTAATTCTCGCTTCGCGCGTTTCACCCAACTCTTCTCTTTCTTCTTCTTTTTCTTTTTCACGTCATTATTGTTCTCCTCCTCCTCCTCCTCCTCAATATCACCTTCTTCTTCATCCGATGCTATTTTTTTTTCAACGCGGGTGTTTTTTGAACTATTATTAGAAGCCATTGACGTCGTCGTCGTGATTATTGAGGTCGTGCGATTGCTCATCTTTTGCAACTTACAGACGAAAAAACCGTCCATGTTGTGAACGTGAGGATAAAATCGTCGGCATTCGCTCACGGAGGGATGAAACGTCTTCCCTCGGTAACTCGTAAAACCTTTCCGACCAAACTCTAATCCAGTGGACACGATTTTCACGTCTCTCTTCTTTAATATGTAATCCACGACTTGCTCGTTTTCTTCAACGGTGACAGAGCAGGTGGAATAGACGACGTAGCCGCCCGATTTTGAGTTTGCATCGCAGCAATCCACCGCGGCAACGAGGAGTTCCTTTTGTAAATGCGCGCACTTGGCAATGTCCTCGGTGGATTTTGAAACCTTCACGCTCGAATCTTTCGCGATGACGCCGGTACCAGAACACGGAGCGTCTAACAACACTCTGTCGACATAACCGAGAACTTTCGGTAACTGTCGACCGTCGTAGTTACACACGACGGAATTCGTGCACCCCATTCTTTGTAAATTCGCGACGAGACTATTCAATCGTTTCTTTTGAAATTCGTTGGCGAAAATAATCCCGGTGTTTCGCATCAACGCCGCCAGATACGTCGTTTTCCCGCCAGGCGCGGCCGCAACATCTAAAACGCGTTCGCCTTCTTGCGGCGAGAGAGCCATACATGGTAAAAACGAAGATGCGGACTGGAGCATGTACATTCCAGCCATGTACTCTGGCGTCGCCCCGATCGGAACGCGCGAATCGTACACCAATAAACCTACTTTCGACCACTTTCCGATTGGATCGAGGTTGACGCCACGATTGATCAGCTGCGCAGCCAAATCGCGTCGCCTAATTTTTAGAGTGTTTGTTCTCAGCGTCACCGGTCTTTGGGTTTCGTTCGCTTCTAAGAGCTCCATAGTTTCTGGCACCGAAAAAGTATCGATGAAATAACGAATCAAGAAATGATTATATCCGTAATACGTGGCTAAATCAGACGTCAGCCGCTCCAAATAATCATTTCTAGAGCGATCTGGCGCGCGTCTGTTTTTGAAGTCGGCCAACACGCGAACGACTTCTTGAATGCGCTGTTGGATGGACGTTAAATCTGGAATGCCTTTCGTCGACGAAGTCGATTTTTTTCGACGTTCGTCGTCCTCGTCGTCGTCGCCCTCATCAGATGATTCCGACGAAGAGGAAGAAGGAAGTTGATACGTTTCTTCGTCCCTCACGTTCACTTGTAATTGCTCTAACCTCGACTCGGACGTTTTCTTTGCTTTTTCTGCGTCCATTTTACGCGACTTGCGCTCAATCGGAAGCAGTTCGTCCTCTTCGTCTTCCGATTCCGACTCCGATGATTCTGATTCCGAGTCGTCCGAGTCTTCTCCGCCGATGAATTCATCATCGTCTGAATCCACATCCGATTCGGAATCATCCTCTTCCTCTTCATCAAAAAGCTGTTGTTTCTTCTTCCCTCCTCCTCTTTTGCTCTTTTTACCCTCTTCTTCTTCTTCTTCTTCTTCTTCTTCGTCTGACGCCTCCTCCTCCTCCTCCTCCTCCTCCTCTGAAGAAGAAGAAGAAGAAGACTCCGCTTTCTTCTTCGTCTTCTTTGAAACAGGTTTCAGCCAACTTTTGTTCTTATCCGTGAATCCCCGTTCTGGTTCGTCGTCTGACTCGTCATCTGACTCGTCATCGGACTCGTCCTCGTCCTCGCTCTTCTCTTCTTTGTCTTCTCCTTTTTGCGTTTTCAGGGAGAGTAACATTGCGTCTTTCCTCGCGCGCTTCAACGATTTCATCGGCGCATCAAATTTCGATTCCTTTTTACCCGTATCTTTACCACCATCACCGTTTCTCTTCTTTATCTCATTCTTCTTCTTCTCGGCGGTTGCTTTCGTCGTCGTCGTCGTCGGGGATTTCTTCTTCTTCTTCGCTGATGATGATGATGATGGTGTCGCACCGGCGGCGGCTCTCCTGGTTTTCATATTTGCTGCTGAAATTTTCTTTTTGCGTCTGTATCTCCTTATCTGCGTTGTCTTCTTCCTAAGTCCTCTTCTTCTTCTTAAGAAGAGAGTATTCGTTCGTTGTTCAAAGGTGGATAATCCTCCTCTTTCTTTCTTTCTTCCTCTCGAAAACAAAAGCGAGTGGTTTTTGCGTGTCGTTGTCTCTCTGTCGTTGTTTCTCTGTCGTTGTTTCTCTGTCGTTGTGTTGTTGAACGAACAGAAACAGAGAAACTGAAAAAAAATTTGGAGCAAAAATTGGACATCTGCAGCCGAAAATAAAAAAAAAGAAGAGAAAGACAAAACGGTAAATGATATGGTGGTGGTGGTATATAAAGGTGTGCATTACAAATTTAAGAATATACATATGTATATGTACCTGTATGTGTGTCTACTTATTTTACTCAACAAAACAACCTCTTTTCTTCTCCTTTTTAAATACACGCGTGTGTAAATAAATTATGAATAATGACTATATTATTTCTCACTTTTTTAAATGAGATGTTCTTTCTTTTCGTTTTGACTAGTGTGCTGCTTATTCCGATCGAGCAGCGTAGGAGGTGAAGTGCATCTCTTTGCAGTCGATGCCAACCATGGCTTCTCCCAAACCGCACGAGACTTCGGCGATGATTTTCGGGTCGTTGTAGTGCGTCACCGCTTGAACAATCGCTCGCGCTCTCTTGGCCGGATCGCCGGATTTGAAAATACCAGAACCAACGAAAACACCATCCATGCCGAGTTGCATCATCAACGCCGCATCGGCCGGAGTCGCAACACCGCCAGCAGCAAAGTTCACCGTCGGTAATCGACCCAACTTTTTCGTTTGCGCGACTAACTCATACGGCGCTCGAATCTCCTTCGCGTACACGAACACTTCGTCTTCATCCATGGCTTGCAATCTACGAATGTCCCCCATCACCGCTCTGCAGTGTCTCACCGCTTCAACTACGTTCCCAGTACCTGCTTCACCCTTCGTTCGAATCATCGAGCAACCTTCGGCGATACGTCTCAACGCCTCGCCCAAGTCACGGCAACCGCACAACACCGGCACTTTGAACTTGTGCTTGTTGATGTGGTTAATTTCATCCGCCGGTGTCAACACCTCGCTTTCGTCGATGTAATCAATACCAATAGACTCCAACACTTGCGCTTCAACAAAGTGCCCGATTCTCGCTTTCGCCATCACCGGAATCGTCACCGCTTCTTTAATCAATTTAATCATCGTTGGGTCGCTCATGCGCGCGACGCCGCCATCCTTGCGGATATCCGCCGGGACTCTTTCCAAAGCCATGACGGCGACCGCACCGGCTTCTTCGGCGATTCTCGCTTGCTCGACGTTGACGACGTCCATGATGACGCCACCTTTTAACATCTGTTTTTGTTTATAAAAGAGAGGATAAAAAAGGAAGATTATTGATTGTGAGTGTTTCGTTTTTTTTCCACTAAAGTTGAGCTTTTTTTTTCACTCATGAAGAACGAAGAAAGAAAGAATAAAAAAAAGAGTGACGTGCCCTCTCGCATTTTTGTTAACACTTCTCTTCTTCTGTAACGACGACGACGTAAACGAGAACACACGAACGAACGACGGAGAAAGAAGAGACACGCCTGCACCCTCCCCCTAAAGATCATCGTCGACGCTCTTCTTTCTCTTAAACTCTCTTAAACTTTCTTTGCTGACTACTATGTATGAGTCGTACAAAGAAAAAAAATGAACAGAAGAAGAAAGACGTCACGCGCAAAGAAAGAGAGAAAGATGACGCCGACGGCGGAGGAGAAAAGAAATCCATCCACACTCGAAAAACAAGCGAGTTCTCTCGGATGCGAATCGCGTACCTGCGCCAAACCGGCTTTAACGGCAAAATTGCCTTTCTCTACGTCCGTGCTCCCACTCATTTTGTCTACTTCTGTGTATTATGTGTACTCGCTCGCGCGCGCGCGTTCTTCAGAAAAAGTGTGACGTTTTGGTGAAAATCTTTCCTTTTTTTTTCCAGTTTTTGTCAGTTTTCTTGGCATGTTCGAGAATGATCAAACGCACGAGAAATTGCCATCTGGCATTCAACAATTTTTGATGACGTCCTTTTTTTTTTGATGAGAAGATGATGAGAAATGTTTTTCTTCTTCTGAGCTATGTGTATGGGTGCATGCATTTGTTTGTTAGAAAAATGGATGATGGACGACTCGCGCGCGTCCGTCGTCGTATATAACTTCATTAGTATTTACTATCATCTACATCTAAACTTATAAACTTAACTCTTCGCTATCATCGTCATCGTCATCGTCATCGTCCTCCTCGTCCTGGTCGTCGTCGTCGTCGCGTTTTAAGCCTCTCAACAAGGACGTTCGCAAGCGCAAGGCGTTACTGGCGACGGATTGATCGCACCTTTTCATGACCCACATGCCAACAAAATTTGCCATTATTGCGCTCGACACTAAAAGCCAACACCCGGGTTCGAAGTACGTGTCTAAATCGAAGCAATCGTCATCGATTTGTTGTCTGTCGGCGTTCGAAGACGACTCGCTCGTTTGACCGGTGCCTCCTATTGAGGCTAACATGGTGTTGAATTTTAGACATCCCCCACCGACGACAAAATTGGCGAATTGTTTGATTTGAAGCATAGCGGCAACGACGGCGAATAAAACGACGTCTAAAGAGGACCAAGCGCTGAAAATTTCAGCCATCGTTTGTACTCTTCGTTGCATTCGAGGAGTCAAAGGCCAAATCCAAAGAAAACATAAGATCAATAGTTGCCCTAAAGGCGCGACGACCGCAAAGACATATAACGTCGATTGTATGAAGCGCGGGCCTACGTGTTGGAAGAAGATGGTTATGGTCTCGTTTGATGTCGTTGTCGCAGATCCACCCGCGTATTTATCGATGCTCGAGTGCGGTAACGCTTCAGCCAACTTGACCAACGAATACGATCGAGTCTTTTCGCTCGACCCGAGCGCGTATCCTGCAATTCCCAAGAAATCAAACTTGACGGACGGTATGTTCACACCAACGGCGAGAAAAACAATCGCGGCTACTAACAAGAGAAAAACGCCGACGGCTTGTGCCGCCGCCATTTTCGTTCGTAACAAGACCGACGGTCTGTTCACGTCTCTTCGCCACAAAGGCGTCGCGGTATCGTCAACTTCAGTTTTTGATCGAATCGATTTGCGGTGAAGAAAAAGAGTTATGTGTCCCAGAACCAAGGAGAGAACGGTCGCAAAGAGAAAGACGTAAAACGATCGTTTTGGAGTAACGACGACGTCCAAATCTCCAAACGATGACGGTGACAACTTTTTAGATGCGTCGTCGTAATCATCATCTTCGGTCACGTGTAAATGGAATCGAAAACCAACCATGAACATTGTCATCACGAACGAATCAAACAAGCTCCATTTACCGAGTCGATCGACAAACTTTAAACATTTGCCTCTGGTTGATGCTTTAACGTTCTTGCCGCTGATTTCCCATAAAACAAACATCGACAACAGTTTCACGTACGGCCAGACGCCAGAAAAGAGAACAATGCAAATCGCAATAGCGTACACTTTAGCGTGCCACATGTCTCTGACGGTGCCGACTAAGGAGAAGTTGAAGAGACCCTCACGCGAGGCTTGAATGACGTTATACTTTTGTCTTTGTTGTTGCTGCTGCTGCGGATTATTGTCGTTGGTAGTACTCGACGATGAAGTGTTAGCATACAATAAACTCTTTCGTCCGCCTTTGATGGAGCTGAGAAGCGCGTCGTTCAAAGAAGGCGGTGATGACCGCTCCGAAGAAGGAATAGTAGACGCAGAATCAATGACTGGCGTCGTCAGCGTCGCAAACAGCGACACTGATGCCCCCGAATCAATATTCGCACTCAAAAACAAAAGAGCGTTGGCGATAAACAATAATCGCAACGACCATCGAGAGTTTACTGGTGTCGATTTCGATAACGAATCTTCCATCGAAAAAAGCTTCTTGTACCTCGAAGACTTGTTTCTTTGCGTGCTTCGCATTTCGTCTGCCTTCTTCCCTCTCGATGTGTGTGTTCGCCAGGCGGTTTCCGGAAAGCGCATGGTGTATTCCTCGCGTTGGCTTCTGCGTTTTCGTCGCTCTTCTTCTCGTTCATCATCATCATCATCATCATCATCATCATCATCATTATTCGCAAACGCGTCGCCGTCCGAGTACGAATCTGACGACTCGTTTGTGGTCAATAATGAAGCTAGAATTGCCGATCCTGAACGATTTCTACTATGCGTTTTCTTCTTACTATCCTCCTTTTTCTGCTGCTCCTGTGTGTGCTTCGAACCACCAGTAGTATCATTAAGAAACGCTTCGTCGTCGTCGTCGTCGTTGTCGTTGCTGCTCGTATCTTTATCTGACTCATGCGCAAAAACGATTGTGCCATCTCCATCGATGTCATCATCATCGAATGGATCGTGCATCTCCCGCGCTTTCAGCTTCTTCATCGCTTGACGATTGAGTTTTCGTATGAACGAGGCTGGAACGACGAAGTAGGTCAATAACGCGAGTGCGATACAACTCAAACCAAGAATAAAGAAGAATATCGATACAACCGCATTCGCGGTTTTAATCAACTCCAAAGATTTTACGTTCTGTTTTGGACACTCCTGTCTACTAACCTCGTAGAACTTTTCCAGTATGAGCGCGTTCAATACCGGTTTTAGAACAGCTTTGAACTCGCCGGCTGCAATCACGGAGACTACGTTTTGATAAGAAGTCGTAATCAACTCGGAGAGGTTGGAAATCGCTGATTGCAGATCAACCTCTAAGTTGTTCTCATCGCTACTGCTGCTGCTGCTGCTGCTGCTATCACTACTACTAATATTTGTATCACTATCGATTATTTTCAACTGACCAATCTTGCCGTCCCATAACAATCGCTCGATGTCAAACTTTTCAACGATACCAAATAAACAAGCCATATTTTTGAACTGCTCTTGCGTCAACAATTGCCATTTTTTCTCAACGACGCGTAAGTCGACATCCATTCCAATTTCCATATCGTCTATTTCGAGAGATAATGTGACGTTTTCAATCCAGTTGTTGTTTTGGTTTGTCGAAAAAATTGAGTCTTGAGTTGCGGGAACGATTTCCAGCCGACCCTTCATCACTATACGCGTTTGATTCCATCCCACCGAGAAACCTAATAACGACGACGATGAAGATGATGAGACGTTACTACTAACCGCTGCCTTTGTGACGTAATGCCCACCAGCTACGGGTCCGTATAAAATATCCGCGGTATCGAGCCCAACGAATTCAACTTCCGTTATCGCAAACGATATCGACCGTAATAATGAAACATCCTCTCCCTGATTGACGTCGTAAGTTTTCGATAACACGAAATAAGGTTCGCCCGTTTCTTTATCGACTAATTTCTCGCGAGGTACGAATAAGATCCCCGTGTGATTTGAAAACCATTTTATGAACTGATTGAGACTCCGCGGGCCGCTCGTACCAATGTACTCTGAGCTGATGAAGTTCAACACGCGGATTAACGTTGAATCGTCCCAGTTAAAGATTTCATTACTGTCGTTGTCATTGTCATTGTCGCGATCATCGATATCATTCGATGATGAGCTTGAATTCGATGAGTCAGGTGTTTTTACCTCTGCTAAAAAGTTCTTTTCGATGTAGTTGTGGACACTTTCGAAAAAAGCGAGCGTTTTCGAGTCTTTCTCGACGCTTTGGATTTTCTCGCACGCGACTTTTGCGAACATACTCTGCATCGCTTTCGCAATTTCCGGCGCAGCCTTGTTCAATAGCTTTGCAATCTCATCGGTTCTAAACGATGGCGCAAAATGTAACCCATCAACCTCCATTTGCATGGAACATTTCGGAAATCGAACTGTCTTTGGAAGCTTATATTTCTTGTTGATACTGTTATCGTCGTCGTTGTTCGTATTTTGGCTATCATCTGGCTCTCTATCAACAAACTCCGCGTCAACTTCCAAATTGCCTTCCGTGACTTCCGCATTGACTTTTCCTCCTACTCCTTTGGTATTTGATGTCGTCGAAACCGTCCACGCTCCGCTACAACTCGCACCAAAATCAATCACGTGCGCGTGCAAAGACGGTTTATCATTATCGTTATCATTATCTTTGTCATCAAGAATACCAACCGAATTTGAGGAGGATGAAAACCAAGACTTTACGTCTTTGGTCGTGAAGTTTTCACACTCGATTTCCGTTAGAGATACAACGATTTTATCGTCGAACGTGGAAAAGCTTTCGTTTGGGATTTTCAACTGCAACGAATGCAACCACTTTCGCAAGAGCTCGTCGTTGTCGCGTTCTTCTTTTTCTGTGGCGCGAACGCCATCGACGCCATCAAAGAAGAACAAGAAGAACAAGAGGAGAGGAAAGAATTTTTGGACGGATAAATCTTGACTTCTTTTTCTTTTTCTCTTCTCTTCTCTCGATGTATATACCGACGAAAATCCGCTGAACTTCTTCCGCATCATCGATCGTGAACTTCAATAATCTATCTTCTTTTATTATCTGCGTTATGGTGATGATGATGTGTTCATGAACAGAGGAAGAGCTCAAAGGGGAAGTTTTGGCGTGTGTGAAAGAATTGATGAAAGAGTAATTTTTTTGTTCGAGTCATAACGGCAATTTTCTTCTCTTTTTTCTTCTCTCGATGATACAATTTTTTCTCCATGGGGGGTCGTCAGTGTTTCAAAAACAACAACAACTAAAAAAAAGTAAATTCATCAGTTTAATAATAAAAGAATATTCTCTTTCAACGCACAAAACTTCTTTCACACACAAGAACACAAAACACACAACACAGAAGACGAAATAAAAATGTTGTCGTTCTTGCACCCGTACGTGGCGGTTATCATCGATTTTATCGAGTCCATCGACGACTTTATGGAGAAAAACGGAGGCGAGTTTAACTCTTACGTTTTATCGATCATGTTGATCGTGATTGGATACGCGAAATTCATTCAGAAAGCGAAGAAAGCGAAAGGGTTGAACCAAAAAACGCAAGGGAAGTTGGAATTATTCGCCGGGGTAAACTTGTTGTTGCCGTCGAAAATGCAAACCGAAATCGGATGCGCGATTGTATTCTTCGTCTTGGGACAACAGATTTTCACGAAGACGAAAGAGGCAAAGGCGGAAGTGCTGATGAGCTTTTTCGCGAAACAGATATTCCGAGAGACGTGGATGAGAAATAACAATCGCACGAGTTTGACTTTCTTACCGAACAACGTGAACGAATACGGACCGGTGAACGTGATGTATTTCGCGATTTTCATCGGGATGATATCGGGCGCGTATTTACGCGCCAAGGCGCCGGCGACGCAAGATTCCGGCGCCGAGAAGTTAGCCGAGGAGATTATGAAAGAGGTAGAAAAGAGACAGGAGAGTAAAAAGACGAAATAGTGAGTGATATCGATTGATTGTATGTGTAGATAGTTTTTTGATTGTTACTAAACGAGCGATGTTTCTCTTTTTTACGAGCTCATATCGCTCAAAGATCCTTTCCTCTTCATCGCGGCGTCGCTGGCGATGCGTTTTAAGTTCTTCTCTTGCGTCTTGCCCGACTTCTCAACCAGTCGCGAGAAGTCGCCGGTCGCGTTCTTTAACAACGTCTGCGGGTCGTCGTATTCGGTCACTTTTCCACTATCCAAGAATAAGATTTTATCCGAGTCCATGATCGTGTTCAATCTGTGCGCGATAGTCAACGTCGTGCACTCGCTGAACGCCTCTCTGACGGTTTTTTGAATCAACGCGTCCGAATCCATATCAACCGAAGCAGTCGCTTCGTCCATCATGAGCACGCGAGAGTTTCTTAACAACGCTCTTCCCATGCACAATAACTGCCGCTGTCCTAAAGAAAAGTTGCTCCCATTGTCAATGACTTCCATGTCCAACTGTTTCGCCGCCGAGTCAATCGTGTTTTTCAACCCAACTTTTTCAATCACCGACCAAACTTCCTCGTCGGTGTGTTCTTCGAACGGATCCAAGTTAGTCCTGACCGTCCCGGCAAACATAAACGGATCTTGCGGGATCATGGCCATTTTTGAGCGCAAGTCTCTCAAACCTAACGTGGACACGTCCACGCCGTCTAATAACACTTTCGACCCTGGTTGTGGTTCGACGATGCGAAATAAGGCGACAAACATGGACGATTTCCCGCTTCCCGTTCGGCCACAGATGCCAATTTTTTGACCCGGTAAAACCGTGAAGGAGATCTTGTTCAACACCAACGGCAAGTTTTCTCGGTACTTCATGCTCAAATTGACAATTTCGAGTTTGCCTTTAGCCGGCCAGTTTTCCGGTATTCCCGTCGCCACGTCTGGCTCCGTCGAGTGGTTCTTCTCCAACGGTAAATCCAAGTATTGGACGACGCGTTCGACTGCATTCATTTGCGTTTCGAGTTGCGAAGCCATGTTCGTGCCGTGCTCCATGTATTTCGTCACGTCCAAAGCGTACACTAAGGTTAAACCAGCGATGCCGGCTTCGACTTTCCCTTGAATCACTAAAAAGGACGCTAATAAGACGATGCCGGTGCCAATAAATCGTAAGCGCATATTCAACCAGCACGCAGCCATGCGTTGCGAGATGAAAGCGTCTGCGTTTTTCTGAGCTTTCAAATCAGCTTCCAAAATGAAATGCGCTTGCGCTCTGTACGCTCTAATCGTTTCAACGCCTAAAACAGCCTCGCCCAATCCGCTATAAATGGGCGATCGCGTGATGGATTCGATGCGTTGCAACTCTCTACAGGCGGGAATGTAAAATCTTTGCACGGAAATGTAAATCAAGAAGATTGGCGGCAACGCAATCATAAACCACAAGGTTGCCGCACAAATGATGGCCAAAGTCGTGATGATGTTTGATATGCATCCTAAGAACTGAACGACAATACCAGGTAACACAGAATCGATAGTTTCTGTATCTCGAGAGAATCGATTAATGATTCGTCCAGACGGTGTCGTGTCGAAGAAACTCATCGGCATTTTCAAAACTCTCCCGAGGAGTTTGTTGTGTAAATTCTTCGCCGCTCTCACGCAGAAGAAATACAATACGATCGATCGGAAGAAGATGGCGATGCCGTTGACGAGGAAGATGGCGAAATAAATGCCGAGGTATTGTTTCGAGTTCCACCCGAATTTATTCTCCGCCCACCACGAGAGCCAATAATCCAGAAACGCTTTGGTTCCGTATTCGGCGCCGAAGAGACAGAAGACGAACAAGGCGGAAAACTTCGTTCCAGTCGCGCGGAAGAACTCCATGTAGACTTTTAACGAGACATTACCAATCGAGCGCTCTTCTTCTTTACCAATCATGTCGTCGGTTATGATTTTCGCTTTCGCCGGCGCTTTTTGCTCTCCTTGCGCCGCGGAAATGTCCGTAGATTTTCTTTTCTCGTCGACAGATTTACGCGCATCGCCGTCCAAACTCGCGCGACTGCTCTCCTCTTGATCTAATCCGTGGTGTTTCATTAGCTTTGAAAAGTCTAAACCTTTGCTCATCAACGATTTGTACGTTCCTATTTCCTGGACTTTACCTTCCTCCAAGACGACGATTTGATCCGCTTGCGGAAGGTATTGCAACGCGTTCGTCACCAAAACTCGCGTTTTGTTCTTCAAACTTCCTCTGATGACGTCTTTAAACAAAGCCGCGCCGACGTGGTTATCCACCGCCGATAAAGGATCGTCAAACAAATAGACGTCTGATTCTGCGTACAGCGCTCTCGCGATGGAGATGCGTTGTTTTTGACCGCCGGACAACGTTACGCCTCGTTCTCCAATCATAGTCAAATCCCCAGCTGGGAGTAAATCTAAATCGTCCATGAGTTGCGAACGTTTTAAAGTATCTTCGTACAACTTTGAATCGTACGGTTTCCCGAACAAAATGTTGTTACGAACGGAGGTGTTCAAAATCCACGCCGTTTGCGCGACGAACGAAGACGTGCCGGAGAGCTTGATTTCACCCGATTTCAGCGTGATGAATTTATTCAGAGCGGACAACAAGGTCGATTTACCACAACCAACTGGGCCGATAATCATGGTTAAACTTCCAGGTTCGATGTTGACGGAGACGTTCGTCATGCCAAACGGTTCTTGTTGCGGCGAATTTTCGAGCTCTTCCTTCTCTTTCGCCGCTTTCTCTTCGTCCAGTTTTTTCTGTTCTTTCTTCGACACGCGCTTTGGTTTCTTTGTCGGTTTCTTCTTCGTTTGAATGAGACCGTCCTCTCCGCTCGCCGTCGTCGCTGGCGCGCCGCTTTTAGAAGGTGGAGCTCCTCCTCCTTGACCGGGCTTATTTTCTTCCTCCTTCAGTTTCTTCGGCAACGTCGGCCAGCAAAAAGACGCGTCGTTCAAAACGACTCGCCCGGGGTCCGACCCGTCAATCTCCACGTCCAAACTTTCGTCTTGGTCCAAGAACGAGCCTAAACGTTGTATCGCGTTCAACGCGTTCAACAGCGCAGTTAACAAAAACGGCACTAAAACGAGCGGAAATCTCAAGGTGTTGAACAACGCCAACGCCGTGTACGCCGTTGGCGCGGTAATCTCATTTCCTGCCAAAGAGAACGACCCGAACGAACACACGGCGATGAAAACTGGAGTGGAAAACAACGCGACGCCAAACAACGCGCTGATTCTTTGCGCTCTCCACACTAAATTAATCTCTTCCTCTCGAATTTTCTCTGCTTGCCCTTTAAATGTCTTTTCCCAGGCGTAATATTTGATGACCTTCATCCCGCTCACGACTTCACTCAAGATGTTCACTCGTTTGTCCGCACACTGAACAACCAAGCGTCTCAGCGCGAACAACTTCTTTGCCACGGTCGCGGTGAAAGGCGCGGCGATTAAAATACACGCAAACCCAACAAACGCGGACCATTCGATGACATCGTACAAAAGCGTAAACGAAGCGACGATAAAAATCGGCGCCGCCCACAAGTTGTGAATCATAGAGAACAAGTCTTGCAACTTATTCACGTCGTTGGACATTAGCGTGACAATTTTCCCGGTACTTTCCGCCTGTAAACCTTTCGGCGACAACTTTAAGACTTTCCTGTACAACGCCACCATCAGCGTATTCCTCACGGCGACGCCGACTTTTTGCAACGCGAATTCCTGATGCGCAGCGCAAAAGTTGCTAAAAATGCTCGCCCCGGTTAAAATCCCGGCAAACATGTACAAGTCGTTCGTCGTCGAGCACACATCGTCGACGGATTGTCCATCTTGTAAGAATCCCGAGTTGGCGGCGTAAAAATTTCTGCACTGAATGCCTTTCACAATCTCCCTCAGTAACAAAGGTCCCGCAAAAATCGCTCCTTGGGCAATCGCGAACAAAAATCCAGTCCACACGAACGTAAACTTGTGTCTTCGGAGTAAAACCCTGATTAAATTCTTGTCGTTCTTCCCTCTCAAACGTTTCTCTTCTTCCCACTCGTGTTGAAAGTTTTCGTGTAGAAAAGAAGACTCTAACTCGGGCAAGTGCGCTAAATCTTCCAACTCTAAGCGTCGAATTTGACCGACGGAGATGAGTTTGGTGACTTGCGCGAAGAAGAATTTATGAAACGGAGAGTTCTTGACGGACCAATCGATGATTGGAATCCCAATGTCCACTTTTTCATTCTTCTTGTTGTTATCTTCTCTGGTTATGTTGGTGTTGTTCATTTCGTTCTTCTTATCGTCGTCTTCACCCGATGGTTGAGGTGACGACGACGTCATTTTTATCTTTTTCTTATTACGACGACGACGACCTTAGTAGTAGTATAAGTAGTAGTCCTAAACGCAAAACAGAGATACAGAGAGACTTTGTTTGTCTGTTGTTGTTCTTAGAAGAAGAAACTCTTTTATTCTTATGCGCTAAGAAAAGGGGGGCAGTTTTATGACGTGTATAATAAAATCAATCCAATCTCTATCATGTCTATCTAAAATGTGTGACGACAGACACTTTTTGTTTTTTTTTGTGGTCTCAATCAAAAAAAGACGAATGACAAAAAAAACAGAGATGATTGAAAGATTTGTGGTGTTCACATCATTCCATACTACAACTACTTTTAATACTACGCGAACTACTCTACTATCGTCTGCCTCCTCCAATTCTCAGCCGCGCGCTTTCTTCGTCCTCAGCTCGAAAGCGTAACTGCCATTTGACGTAGTTGATTAACAGAGGAATAAACACAAACAGAAGCGCGTACGCGTTCAACTCGTCGTGATGATTACTACTACTACTACTACTACTGAGAGAATTGTAATCAAATTCAGGCGAGAACACTAAGCTTGCACCTCGAACGAACGCGGCGATGCCGACGGAAACGAGCGCGATTTTGAACGAAAACGCAAACTCGTCGTCCTTCTCGAAGAGGAGACCGAGTCGTTCGACGTCCCATATTTCAATTTGCGCCTTTTCCTTCCGCGTTTCCGTCGTCTCCCCGTTTTCTTTATCATCATCTTCTTCTTCTTTTGTGGAGAGTAAAACGTCCAACCTCGGCTCTTCGTTTGCCAACACTTTCGCCGCGTAAAATAAACTGATATTTCCACCCATCGTAAACGCGCCTTGCAACGCAACCAACCATTCTAAACTCGGATCGTTGTTGAAGAAATGCTGCGTGACTGCGCATATCCCGCTCGCGTGTAAAGGCAACATCGCCAGCGTTAACAGTTTCCACCCTCTGTGCTGCGTTCGCGTGCCGTAGTCCCAGACGAAACCCATGGCGACGAGCCATTCGACCAAGGAAAAAACGTGAACGCCCCACGTGGGAACCGATAAAGCGTTACTGGGAGGCGCTTGGACATTGAGTAAACTCGTGAACGAGCTGTCGAATTCTTGAGCGTAATCGCGCCAGTTTTGAATGGTGAGCGTCACGCTCGCCATGAACTTTACGGAGGTTTCCGACGTCGCCTGGAAATCAAGCGAGGATAAATCAATCAACCGGTCGTCCAAAGCCATCAAGATGCCCGTGGACAAAAGAATGACGCCAGCGACGGCTTCTACAGCCGCGCCCGGTCGTCCAATATCTGCAGCCGTTAATTGCGTTGTTGTTGTTGTTGATGATGATGGTGATGATGGTGATGATATCGATACCAAATCGAAATCGTCCCGAAACGCTAACAGTATCCGTAAATTCGTCAATGAAATCGCAGACTGAATCAAAAAATGTAACGAGTCTATGTTCGACAACACCGTGTCGTATCTCTCTTTAGTGTACACCTCCGCCGGTATTGAAATCAACACAAACACCAATAAAGTCGCGAAGGCGTATTTCTGTTCGCTCGTCGCCGTCTCCGCTCGCCAAAGATTTTTGAGGAACAAGAGATACGGCACGACGCTCAAGGCGAAAAGAGGCGAAGCGATGGCGATGGCCGTCGACCGTTCGTCCAAGATGGCGTTTTGAAGCATAGAGATGATGAGATCTAAACTGTTCGTTGTCGTTGTTGTTGATGTTGTTGTTATTATTATTGGAGAAATCATCGATTGGAGTTGCGTGCTCTTCTTCCTTCTTCTTCTTCTTCTTTTCATCGTTTTGTTAAAACCATCATCAACAGAGAAAGATGATGATAATGACGATGATACCATTATTGTTCTTGTTCTTCGTCTCCTCGTTCTGCTCTCCTTGTTCATATTCCTTCGCGCATCGTTGTTAAACGTTTCGTTCTTTTTGCTTTTGGAAGAAGTAAATGATGTTGAATTTTTTGACGTTGTTGTGTTGGTATTCTTTTTGGCGCTCGTCGTCTGAATCATCATCATCGTTCTCGTTCTCGTTCTCGTTCTCCTCCTCCTTGTCGTCGTCGTTCAATATATATCGTTACGCGCAGATACTATAATAATAGTCATCATGATATAATAGTCATCATGAACAAAAAATGAAGGAGAAAAGAGAAAAAGTTCATCATGCACACAAAAAAAAACACAAAAACAATTTTCTTCTCGATAATAATAATAGATACTGCACCGGTACATACAGTATGACGATGGAAAAACAAACACACAGAAATAGAACCCCCCCCGGTGGTGGTGGTGGTGGTGCTTCTTCTTCTTCTTCTTCTTGTTAATACTACTTTAAAGAGGATGAAGCTGAAGAAGAATAACGCGATAAAGTGCTGCGCGTTGCTCGCTCTCGCTGGATTTGTGTTATATACAAGCGTGGATGTTGCAACAACAACAACAACAACATCAACAACAACGAGTGGTACTATTCAGAATGTTGGCAGCGGAGCGAAAGCAAACGTAAGAGAATTCGCGGATGAGAACGATAACACTGATGATTACGGCGAATCAAAACGCGGATATACTCACAGAGATGAAGAAGAGGCGGTAGAAGAAACCCGCACCTCATCTTTTTCTTCTTCTTCTTCTTCGTCCAAAAATAAGAGAAGAGCGAAGCAAAAGGAGATATTGAAAACAATAAACGGACACGCCAAAATTTTACCGGACAAGTCTCCATCGAGAGTGTACGACATTTTTAACGACGACGATGATGAGTTTCAAGATTCGAACACCGCGTCGTCGTCGTCGTGTAAAACTCAATTCACAATCTCTGACGCGTTCAAAAACGCAAACTCGAACGGCATTGGATACTCGCACATGGCGATGCTCTCGCCGTTACCAAAAGGAAGCTTTTATCGATGGATTTTAGTGTGGCAGTGTTCAAAAGGAATCGAGGGTACCGCGGATATGCACTTGAGGGCAGTTTTTTCGGACGATCTCAACAAATGGATGCCTAAGGACGGCATAGAGTTGAACGTAAAGAAAGATAAAAAGAATGCTGTTTGGGCACCGGTTCTCCATTTAGACGAGAAAGAGAACGTGTTGTGGTTATTTTTTAGCGAGTCGGTGAAATGTTTGCGATTGATGTCGCCGGAAAATCGATGGTCGCCTGGTGGAAACATCAACGCTGTTTCTTCCATAGACGGGATTTCCTGGACGAAGCCTAAAACGTTGATAACGAGCGAAAGCGAGAGCGGCAACCCGAAAGTCATCGCGAACAAGTTAGTCGTACATCCGAAATCAAAACACTGGATTTTACCGTACTGGGGGGAAGCCTCGAGCGCGAAAGGGTGTCGTTCGGGTCATCCAACCATCAGCGGAGTGTTAATTTCTAAGGACGAAGGACATACGTGGCATTCGCACGGGAAAGTACACCCAAGACACGGTAGAGTGATCGAGGGCACCGTGGCGGTAACCGAGAACGGGAGTTCAATTTTACAACTGTGGAGATCAAAAAGCGGATTTTTGATGCAATCGACGTCGGCAAATGGTGGATTTACGTGGACTTCGCCGAGAAAGCGAACTGATTTGAAAAATCCAGACAGTAAATCGAGTCTGATAGACTTCAGTTATTACGTCAACGGCACGAGTGGAAAAACGATAATCGTCAGCAACAGCGGCATCAGCGAATTATCGTCGACATCATCGAAAGCAAAACAAAGTTTGAAACACGTCATCGCGTTAGCCTTTAACGACGCCTCTTCCGGTCGCAAGAAACTTTCGTTAGCCGTTTCTTCGGGCGACGGCAAACGTTTCTCGAAGCTGAAAGAAATCGAACCCGGAAAATCGGGTGTTCACTTCCACTACCCGACGGTCATCGCCGATCCGTATTATGCGTGCGGTGGTAACAAAATCCGAATAATTGTCGCGTACTCGTACATGAAACGCGTCAACGGTTGGGGCAACGTCTATCGACAGGCGAAGTTTGGCGGCATTAAAGTCGCTACGGTTTTGATGGACGCCGCGTGAAAGCCAGGAGCGAAGATAGCGAGAAAATAGTAGAGACGATAGCGAGAGGTAGAGTTTATTTACCGTAGACATTTTATTAGAACTGTATGTAAAAACAAGATGATAGTATACTATTGAAGTTGATACGACGACGGACGCGAGTAGTCCATCATCCATCATTCTCATATTAGCTTTTACGGCTTCGAAACGCCCGCGGAGAGCGAACATCGATGAAGTCCCTAAATTTTAGGGTTTCAACTCATGGCTTTGCCACTCCGGTATGGTGGCCAAGCCATTCACGACATTGGTTTCGAAGCGGACATTTCCCTCGTTTCCACCCTGCACGCTTTGTCTCCCGACATCGTCAGAAGACTACCAGAACACCACCGAAAAACTTATTTTAACGTGGTCGAACGTTCGACCGCCGGTTCTGGTTCTTCTTTTGACATCTTCGCAGACAAAACGTTCTCGTGGTTACAAGCAATGGTGAACGCATGCAAACGTACGAACTCCCTTCTTCGAACGCTGCAAGTGGTTGGCCTCACCGCCGACCCGTGCACGGTTCTCGTGAACAAGACATCCAGAAAATGGAAGAAGGAAGTGCTCCGTCACGTGTATGACCAAAAAGCTTTTGTTTTCGACCAAAAGCTTGAGGAACAAGCACGCAAAGAAAAGCTTCGCGGCAATCACGTTCCGTCGGTTCTTCTCAAGCTTTACCGGTGCAATCTTGAGTCGAAGAACGTGTGGAGAGATTGGCGCGCGGTGGCGTTCTCTCAACATCACCTCGACGGCGAGAAGTTTAAGGCTACGAACTTGATCCGAGACAGCTCGCTAGCGCCAATCATTCGATGGAAGCTCCTTCAACCGCTCGTCGGTGGTCCGGGTCTGAGTGACCTCCCACCTGATGAGCTGTTTGGATGGGCAGTCCTACTTGATCCGAGCAGGCCAGGCCCGCCCGGTACGGGACTGGCAGGCCCTTCCAAAAAACACCGCCATAATGACGTGGTGAACCGTATTGGCCGTATTGGATCAGAGGCAACCAGACAGTCCCTCGTTACCGAACACTCGCGAGCAATGGACGCTTGGAAACTCGCGGACCCGGAAGCGACGATTTA
>Ga0257106_1000642_pt1 | contig 19721 bp, 19 predicted proteins | sample LP_taG_3_FD_190177 | JGI IMG/M metagenome (GOLD analysis project Ga0257106, IMG submission 190177) | Marine microbial communities from Northeast Subartic Pacific Ocean, Canada - LP_J_2011_P26_10m | ecosystem: Environmental > Aquatic > Marine > Oceanic | place: Canada: Northeast Subartic Pacific...
ATCCGGGGTCGGGCATTCCAAAACTTCAGCCCGCTCGTCTCGGGAACACGCAGAAGCTGAGATCATTTTTCCCTCTCTCTCCCCCGCGCGCAAGGCGGTCCCCGCGGCGAGGTTCTGGGTGCTCGAAGGTACTATGCCAAGCGAACCCCGCTCTCGTCGCCCCGATTCCGGGCGGCAGCCGCGCGGGCATAGTACCTTCGGGCCCCCCGAACCCCGGACGCAGCCCCGCGCCGCCGGCCAACCACATCGTCTCGAGCGAAAGACGACGTTTCAGCCGAGCGATACATTTCACTGCAACTTGGTCCGTCGATTGGTAAGTGCCCATACTAGCACCGGGTATTCCAGGAAGACGATACAACATGAGACTCTGCCTGCCCCGGGGTTTCGCTCTGCCCCGGAATTCTCTGCTCTTCCTGCCCCGAGGCCGCGCTGGGCTCTTCCCCTGCCCCTCTTCCCCGGGGTCGCCGCGGCGCCGTTTCTTCCAGGGCTGCCCTCCCTGCCCCGGCCCCTCCGAGGCTCCGGCGGACTCTGTCTCCTCTGCCTGCCCCGAGGCGAAAACCAACCCTTAAGCGTCCGACATACGAGTCGTTTTCGGCGCTCTAAGGGCCGCGCGCACGTCGCCATGCATGACCATACGCGACGGTCTAAGCAAAAATACTTCGCGACGGCAGCCTTTTCTCGTCGGCGGAAAAACGGCCTCTCGGGCACCGAAAACGATCCCGAAACCGTCGGCGTGTCGCAGGACGTCGACGGGTGGCAGGGTCACGCGCTTTGCGTCGCAGGTGGTGTAGTAGTCGAGGGCGGTCTCCGCAGCAGCTCGAGATCGAACCGCCGTCATCGATGCGGACTCTCGTGCCAGCGTCTCGTTGCGCGCTTCGAGCGCCAGTCCGCGGTGGAAATACGAGCGTTGGGACGATGTTCGACGTCGCGCGCCGTGCGTAACGGCTGGTCGGGCTCCGCCCGGACGCGGCGATGGGGTCCGCCGGCCACCCGCGGCGCCGACGAAACGGTCGACGCCCCGCAGCCCTCAGCGCCCGCAGCCCGCAGCCCGCAGTGGCAGCATTCTTCCTTCTCTGCCCTCTCTGCCCCGAGGGGCTGCTCCCGCGAGGCGCTGCCCGCTGCACTCCTCGCTAACAAATAATGAGCAAACAATATCCTAACTAGGATTACATTCTCCCCCGGGCCACAGGCCTAAACCCGCCTAGGGCGTACAGCGCACCAGCAAGCCCGGGCGATGGGCAGCCCGTGATTTGCGAGGGCGCGCGCGCCGTCATCCGGTCCGAGTTGGGCTGCGCCCCGCTAGCGCGCGCTGCGCCATAAGGTGAGCTCCCGCGATCCAACTTCCCCGACGCTGCGCGCGCGCGTCTTCGGGGCGAACGCGTCGTCGCCGTCCGGGCGATGATGGCACCTCGAGGGGCGATATGTCGGCTCTGGGGCCGCGATCAATCCGCGGCGCGCGGGGAATCGCGTCTAACAATGACCCTTTCGCAGGCCCCCGCGCGCCGCGGATTCATGGCGACGAAGCGGACTCGCGGCAATGCGGACGCCATCGGGCGCGTCAACGCGTGGGCCGCGATCGTCACCTACATGGGCGCGCACGACGAGGGCTTACGGGAGCTGCGGACCTGGTTGAGCGAGGCGACCAAGCCGATGGCCAGGCTCTGCAAGGGCGGCCTCCAGTTCAGATGCCCCGGGGAGTCGGTCTGCATTCGGCTCCGTCGTCGGCTTCGTGGCGGGCTACTTCGGCGAGCTGAGCAAGGGCGCCCACGAGGTCCTGGCCATGGCCGCCGAGGAGATCGCGGAGCGGGCCTGGATCGAGGCCGGCGCCACGAGCCTCGACCACGCGAAGTCGATCCAGAAGCAGCACACTAAGCAGTGAGCTGCAATCGCAACTCCCAGGCTCCTCGGTCACTAAAAGTGTGCAAGAGAAAGAAAGGAGAGGATACTGCTTCCGCGTATCCTCGTACAAAAGATACAAGTGAGCAACTAAGCCGGCATGTATCCACTGCACTGTGAACATCAAGCTAGTAAGAGAAGTATACCTTGAAGGGACAATTCCCGCTACAGGCCCCCAAACTTGATTCATACCGTCCTCGGTATAGCAGAGCTTAACGAATCAGTGGTCTAGATACCTCCGTCTATTACAGTGCGGGACGCAACTACAACAGGGTTGGAAAGTATGATAACCACAGCTAAAGCTTCGCGCACGCAATAACTGTCCGTCTCGTTTTACACGGGGATGAGGGCTATGGAGAGCAGTTAGATGCGGGAAACTATGCCATATTGGGCGGAGGTGTGGGGGCTGGATTTTCCACTTTCAGTCCACTGAAGAACACTGGGCCTTTGGACCCTAGTGCCCTATCACCCTGGCTGGTGCTTCCTTCCTATAGCCCAGGGGGAAGACTTCCCTCTTCCTCCTCCTTTCTTATCCCAAAGTAAATGAGATCCTCCCTCCCTGGCGTCACCGCCAGTAGGCCAGTCCACGTAACTCCTGCGGCTGCCCCTGCGAGCGCAGCTCGGCCGCCGTGCTGAAGAACCTTCCCACAGGTACCAGCTGGATGCTAGGAAGCCCATTGCTTCTTTTCATGGGGATGTTGTATTGCATGGTGGAAGGGGTGAGTGAAAGCCATGTTTATATCGATAAAAACTCATGACCTAATATTGTACTAAAGGAAGCGTTGATGGAAGGAGCACCAGAAAGGTCTTCTCCCAGCATGGCTGCGGCAACGGACTCAACATGGAAGTCGCATCGTAGCATCCTCATTCTCCTCGTGCCCGTGTCTCCAATCACCAGGCTACAGTTTGAAAGAGGTTGTCATTCGATGGTTCGTCACAACACGATTCCACTCACATCATTGAAAATCGGCAATCGGTCTTGGGAACCTAGCCCTACGTTTAAGAGCTTCTCCTTGTCTGCGGGCATCATGCACTACGAAGTAGCCCGCTCCACGGATAGGAAGTCTGGTCCTATGCCATGGATGGAGCACGAGCCTCATCGCGGGAACCCGGGTCGAAGCTGTTCAGTGCGTACCCTCGATCTTTTATGATTAGGTCTTACACGAGGTCTTATTGCGATCCAGGCATTTCATCACGGACCATTCGACTCAAAAGCTGAGAATGTGGCAGTCCGTTATGCCGCCAAGCAACATGGCGCTGATGCTGATCGAATTTCATCTACAACCATTTACGTGGACTCCGATGGAATGCTGTTTACCCTCAAGGAAGGAAGTTTACAGGCGACGACGTAAGAACGGCACAAATTGATTACACGTCACTTATAATCTTGTAGCTTTGATGCTGCGGTTAAATTGGTTCTTTTTCGTGCATGTTCGTCACTTCACACAGATGCTGTAACGTAAGTCAACAGTTTATGATCAGTGATGTAAGTGCATGTGCTTTAGATCTGCTACTGAATGCGCGGCACTAGGGTGCCGCGGTAGCAATTACCCTACATTTAAGAAAGCCTCGAACGCAAGAACTGTTGGCTTGGGCAAAAGTAAATTGCCGCGCTCTATTCATGTCTCTCTCCCAGCAAACATAACAGGGCTCTCACTTACCTCAATACTGGACAACGATCGAATAAAGGCTCCCCGGGGCTACCACAAGCAGCAAAAAGCTCGCCAGATGAAGCGCTTTGCAGACCTTGCCCTCATGAGTTGCTGCCCTTTGGAGGTATTGTCGGCATTGTCAGAAGGCGCTTCTTGATCCGAGTGAATAGGCAGCAATTCACGCGACCCAAGCAATCACAGAGCTCAGAGCTGCAAATGATCCTCAATGGTATGCAGGTGCGTTGTGTACATGGTGTGCATCGGCCCTTGCGTGCCTGGAGGACGGAGATATCGCTAGTGTGCAAAGTAATCATCGAACATATCTTTGAGTTTTTGTCTGCAGGTCTGACGCAGATTTGTATGGAGGTGCCATATTTTGCTGTCGAGATCACAGGCACTGCCTGTGAGAATCAAACCACCGAGGAGAAGTTGGAAGTATGCGTGCTGAAGATACTGCGTAGAACACGTTACATCGAGAAGGATATTCGAGGGAGGGGTTTACGAAAAAAGCAACGATATACTTGTGGTCCTGCAGGTATCTGCTTGTGCGTGCGAGGCATTGGATGAACTACTAAAATATCCAATACATTTGGCACCTCTTGCTGCGGTATGTGCCTTTCGCTACCAAAGCCCTAATTTGATTTTTCTGCGCTTGATAGGAACTTGTACTAAAAATGTTCCGATGGTACGCGAGTCGACTGCCACCCAGAAAACGTCTACTGCTCAAGTTTGGTGTTGAGCTTCTCAGCATATGTGGCAATCATGTAAAGCCTCTTTCCAGCATTTGATCGAGCTTGGCTGTCTACAGGTCCATACTTTTGATGCTGTAGGACGTGGCCATGTGGCTGCAGCAGGCTCCATTATTTATTCTCGCGTGAGCTGTACGCGCAGAGCCATTGCACTCGTGGCCAGTGCATCTTTTTCATATCTGGTATTTGACATCGCAGTTCTTGAGGAGCTCAAATGAGATCTAGGAGTGCGGCAACTTCGATGGTGCGACAGCGCTCCTCTCTTTGATCTGCAGTATGGCAAATGCATGGGATCTTGGAGTCTCTCGTCGACAGGGAAGTGGGAGAGACAGCCGCTCTACTTGCTGGAGTCGCGTGCAACTGGCGGCCTTAAAACTTCTTGTGTGTGGCTGCGTTCAACGTTGTTATATAACAGGCCTGCTTCTGAATATTGTCATCTAGATGCAAAGCGCTGACAAATGCAACTTGCACGAGCTTCGGGTCGAAGCACAGACACAATCTTTGTGGTTATCTGACATGCCAGTATCACGCCCGGAGTCGGAGACATCTAGCAGCTTATTTCATTCAGGTAACTACTCAAATGAAATCTTGCAGTGAGGAGAGGATTCATTAGGTTTGGCCTCAAACTCGACTCAAGTCTACCAGACTCCCGCCCTTTCTTCTAAGTTTCTCGAGTTTACACATTTCCGGTCATCATACTTTTCCACAGTTGAAGAGAGCAATGCAAATATGAGGTTGAATGCAGGCAGAGATACTTATCCTACTGACGAGGCTCGTGTTTTCTTCTTCGATCCCTTTCCTAAGGGGGGTAGAATGGACCTGGACGATAGCCGAGTGAGACGAAGTCTTCTGTGGGTCGAAGGTGCTCCGACTGTTCGATATTGGGCCCCAACAAAGCTTTTAGGTGAACGTCACGCTACAGTGGTTTGCATCAAGAATCCATTGAAGATTAGAATCGTTCTGGTCTCTGCGCACCTTGATTTCTGTGGCATGGAGTGTGTGGCACACCATCATTGTTTCAAGGGTCTGGTGCTTGCGGTAGGCGAAACTGTATCGCTTTCACTCGATGCGTCACCGCTTCAGAGTGAATATGACATCGAGTTGCGAGGCGTCGATCTGCTCTTGATGGACGTTACACCCTCCATTGCGCAACAAGCGGCGAAGTTCATATCATATCTAACATCAACACCTTGATGATTAGGATACAGATCAATGCCAAAAGCGCCGGGCAGAAAACAAAGTTGAGTAACGTACGGCGCGTTGTTTCTCCGCAGCCTAGGCCGACTGTTGCTATCTCATTCAAGAAGACTATGGCTGGTAGTCAAGAGCCACCTGCCAGCTACATGCCTCACATAGCAGCTGGGTCTGCTCAAAAGATCCGAGATAATTCTGGTTGCATAGGTCTTCGACGATCCGGCCTGGGGAACGGGCGACTCTTCATGTAGTTGTGAACAACTTGAGCGACATCCACTTCGACAAGTTGGAGATCTGGGCTGCACCTTATCGTCCTGGCGAGCACGTGCGATCTCTCCTTTTTTGTCACCCCGCTGAACCACAGTTTGGCGCGTCAGATGAGGTCTTAGAAGGCTGTCATCTTCCACTATCGCCATTCTTGACCTTCGAGCCTGACGAGCAGGATAGCCTAAGACAACAGCTCGAGGGGCATCCAAGTTATTTACACGCTTCCATCCAGCTGCAGGATCACTTTTCGCGGGGATTCCTCGGTGGGCAGATTCAGTGCACAATAAGCTCTGGCGGTTTCACCCGGAATACCTCGGGCACATTCGCGTTGACTAAGAATTTGGGCCTTGTTTGTACGAAAATTGATGCTGAGATTGAACACTCTTATTATCACTTTCGCAATGATGCTGCAATTCCGTTTCAGGTTGGACAACTTGGCACTGATGTGTGGTACTATATCCGTTCAGGGGCACATAATACGAGACTCAAACTGCTTTCATTGGGCACACTTCACTGGCGTGTTGAAGGAGCACAACGGCCAGAGTTCGATGGCTTCGGGTATCTAGCGAGACCCAAGTCGCGTCTTCTGCCCAGGAATATGCCCGCCTAGGAAAATATATATGCCCCCTTCATGTAAAGAAGCTGAGTCCCCGGGCCACTGATTCAATCCGCATATGCATATGTAGTGGTTCGACTTATTGAAGTTTTATTCGGGCTGAATGATGGTAGGTGGTCTAGCTCACTACCACCCCCCTTCTCTCCCTTCCTATCTCCCAACGGCCCTCCCTCGCTCGCCGAGTTGCGGCCGCAAGCCATTGCTAGGCCAGGGCTTACTTCGCAGATCTCGGATCTTAGATCGGCGAGCGTCTCGAGAGGACGCCCCGATGCAGACTTCTCAGTGGTGCCGCATATTTTCCAGTTTAAAAGTCTCAAGTTCGCGCTGAAACTGCTCATTTTTGCGAGCACGCTCTCTGTCCAGCGCAGCCTTTTGTTTTGCGGTTTCCAATTCGGCGTCTCGTTCACGTCGAGCCTACGTTGTCGATCTTGTCAGTATTGTCAGTACAAGTGAGCGCAATTGCACCCTGTAGACACGTCTTCTTACCGCCTCAGTTATTATTGGACGGTTCTCGTGGTCGTGCCCAACTGAGGATTCACTCCATGCGAGTGGCCGCGGCTGGCTGACTGCATGTGACCGGGGATCCTGGGCGTCACCATGCGCAACCACCCCCGCGTGATTAGCTTTTCCGCTCTGCGATCTGTTCGTCGATAAAGATCCACAATTGTAGGTCAAATTTCCGAAGCTGCGATTGGATGCTGGTGCAGCAAAATCACGAGATGAGCTCTGCTTGCGTGGAGGTAGTTGAGCCATGAGAAGCGGGCTCTTCTCTTCGAAGTAACGCCCCCCTTGAAGTCGATCATACTTGTTTGGCCGGGCAGGCAATGTCGCCGCAAGGTCTGCTTCCGCCTTTGATTTCCCCTGGCTTGAGCGGGCTGTCCTCGGCGGGGGTGCCCCACGTGGCCTTGCTGTCGGGGGTCGACCCGGGAAGTGCTTATCTGCGCCTGCAAACTGGGCAGCAGCTTCCTTGCAAATGAATAAATTTACCTGCGCTTCATCACGATTCTTAGGTCGACTTGAGAGCTCGACTCTGTTTTCATCATCATAATCACCGCATCTCCCCGACTTAGCATTCCTTTCGGGCGGCTCCTGCCGCGTACCGTGTGTATCGACAGCTTCCTCGCACGGAGGCATGCGGAATGATTCGAGCTGGAAACCCTTTGCAATGTCGGGGTCGTCACCTAACATGCAACACATCAAACAAATGGATGAATGCTCTATCGGACCTAGCAGTCCTATAGCCTGACGTGCGAGTGTCTGATCTGCGGCTTCCTCCACAGTACTAAATTGTCTAACCTTCAACGCGAGTGTGGTGGCTTCACGCTGTGGGACTATGGGCGGCGCATTTTGCCGTTCGAGGTGCCCCTGATGTCCAGCAGCAACAGCTTCTGCCGATGCGCCGTGTGCTAAAACAAAAGGATGTAAAAGGAGCTCATCAGCTGTTGGCCGCATACCAATGTCCCGAGAGAATGTTGACATTAGCAGACTGTGCAGATCCCTAGACAATGTCGACCTAAAACACCAATATCACTCCTAAACACGGAAATGCACGCTCGGGGCAAAACGGCATTGGAGGTGGTGCCTGCGAATTTACTATATGAAACATAAGTGCTGCAGGCGTTCCAAGTTGGAGGCTCTTCCAAGGAGGCTGCCCAGTGACCATCTGGAGAATGGTGCATCCAACACTCCAGATGTCCGCTTTTCTCCCGTGACCAGTTTGCATGATGACTTCTGGCGCCATGAAGTAGGGTGTACCGCGGAGAGAGTGGTTATCATTGCCAATCGTGCCCATTGAATCCATCCGCTTTGAACTACCAAAATCTGCCAACTTAATTGTACCGCGATCGTCGACTAGTATGTTTGCTGCTTTGATGTCACGATGAATGACTTGTTGCTCGTGCAGGTAGTCAAGACCAACAAGCAGCTGCGCCACATACTTGCGCACAATTGCCTCCGAAAGACGTCCAAACTTGGTGACGAGCGCCTACGAGGCATAACGCGACGTGGATAGTTTCCTCCGCGGGCATCAAGCGTGCTCTCTTTCTCACTTGTATGGAACCACCTGGGACCCATTCCGTGAATATGTAGAGAGTTTGATCATCATCGCACACATCTGTCCCGAGGTAGGTTACAATGTTGGGATGATGTAAGGAACGCAGCAGCTCAATCTCTTCTTGCATCTGAACAAGCTCCTCCAGATCTTGCCTAATGAATTCACAGTGCAAATGTTCATTTCATTCGACACTGATATGATCTACTCATTTTTAGTGAAAAGAATCTCTTTGACAGCTATTATTGCACCTGTGTCTTCTTCAAGACCCAGGTATACCCGGCCGTTAGCACCCGTTCCAATTAGATCGCCTTTGCGCCAGGAAATGCGCTCACTTATTTGAAAATCAAGCTCTGGTTTGTGGTTCGTAACAAGCGTCTTGTCTGCTTCTTCGATAGACAGAGCCGCACTCAGACCGCCCGGGTTGACTACAGACGTCTCTGAAACGACTCTACTTGCCGAGGAGGTTCCACAGCCCATGATGGGAGTTTTCGCCGGCCAGGTTTTAAAATGAAGACAGGAGTACTGCTTCACTAAATGGTACCGTAGAGAGATAGAGAGATCGGTCGTCAAAGGTTCGTCAGGCCGAAATCCGCGATGTCACTTTCCGCGACGAACCGGGAAGAACCCCGTACGCCTTATACATATCGGAGACTCTGAATTCATTTTCGACGTCCCTGGTGCCGTGTAAGACGACCTCGCGGATCCAAAAATAAAAATAAAATAAAATGCACCGCCGACGAGCTGCGGTACGCCCCCGGTACCGCCGCCTTTCGTAACGGAACACCCGGGGACGTGTCCGGGCGCCGGGCCATGGACACTTGAAGGGCGGCCGACTGTGGACACAGGCGTCTAAAATGCGAGGTTTTCTTCAACTTGAAAGTCTGCCATCTCCTCGGCATCTTGGTGGATTTTTAGCCATCTTTTTTCCAACAGCGGGCTGCCTCGACGCGCTGCGGCGCCCCTCGGCGCCCGAAAGCGCTGCGTCTTGCGCCTGCGCCACGCGCGCAAGCTGCCGTGTGGCTGCCCGACCCCCAGGCCGTCGTGTGAAGCCACGACTCGAAGTTCGGAAGACCAATAAAATCGCTGAGCTCAAGGCTTTGTTTAAAATTGCATTTACGGCAGTACAATATGTTTCCGGTAACGAGTTGGTTTTTAGACCACCTATCATCATCCAGCTAAATAAAACGGCTGGTTGTGGTGGTCCTCTCCCAGCTCGCCGCTTCCCCGGGGTCCGGGGTGGCGCGGCTTATATTTTTGGGTGTCATATGGTTTCTACTAACATCCAAGGGTTGGGATTGAGTGATAAATTGCTGGAGCATTATAAGAAGGAGATAGGTGAAATGGCCTTGGGTATTTTGGATGGCAAGCCTTTCGACTCGCCCATCCATGAGGGCATACTCCTGACTTGTATGTTGGAATTTCTACCTACGAAGCGGAGCGGTAGCAAGTCTCTGTCCGACCCGCTGGTGATAAGTAGGTTGGACGGAAACCAAGTTTCGTGGAGAGCATCAATGGGATGAGAACATCAATTCATTCCTCTAGAGGGATGGCAGTGTACTACCGCCACCCGCAGGCCAAGTTTCAATAGCCGCGCCGCTCAGCACCGTCTGCGGGCACACTACCGCGCGAAATTACCACCAATCAACACGAAATGCAGCAGAAAGTATCGCGCAAGAACCACGGGCCGGGGTGGCGAAGCATGCCGAACTAGAGCGCGTCGAATTTCCCGCGTTCGGGCCCCGCCCGATCCCGCTTCGCACCCGCCCAGGGTCGGAATCGAGCCCCCAAGGTCGCTGCCCTGCTAGTTTACTTTTGGAAAAGGAGCGAAATCAGCCTCGATTCCGACTCTGCACCCGCTGCCGCCCCACGGACCCTACGGGCTCCCCGGACAGAGATGGCGCCAGGCCCGGGGCTCTTAAGGGCGACTAAGGAGGGGGGGGGCGCGAACTCAGCTTCGTTGGGTGCCCCAGGCCCGAGGCGTGGGCGGCGCCTCTGGGGCCCCCCGTCGGCGGTGCTGAGGTCCCCTTTGAAGGACAAGCGGCGGTATTGAGGTCCCTTGTTAAGTGCAGGGGTTGAAGGTGGAGCCTAAGTCGAAGCGGCGTTTAACATATCCCGCCGGCGGGATATGTTAAGCAGGCGAGTCGGCGTGTTTGGCCCGTCTCACGAGAGACCCCTGGGCCAATGTGCAAACAAAAGCTGCAAGAAAATCCAACCTCGGAAATCATTGTGAAGTTCGCGCCAGCTATTGATTCAATCGCGTTGGAACCCGAGCTAGGAGCATTCGGGGCTCGGAATCGCTGACATGTTGACGTGCGACTTGGTTAGATACAGGCCTCTAATCTCAGGAACACGCCTATGTTATCAAGAATCCGTGATTGGCATCGCTTCAAAACGCCAACTTGATCCCACGGTGAGAGCCCAGGCAAACTTCTGTTTCAGGGTCTTGGAAAAGAGTTTTTCAATGGGGACGTCGCAACGTTTGCACCAGGCGACCGAGATGCGGGGGTCTAGGTAGTTGGCTTTGGAAGTGCCAAGAGAGACTTCTTTGTTCTCTTCCTTGTTGCGGAGGTCAATTTCAAGCTTTTTAATTTTCTCGGTCCAGATATCAATGCGCTTGGAGACATCCTTCTCATCGGGGAGCTTGGCAAACCGGTGAGCTTCAGCCTGTTTGGACTTATTTGCTTCACGTTTTTTAATCGTAGCGGCCTCATACGCAGCGGTTGCAGCAATCTTCTGTTCTTGAGTCTTAGCGTCATTCTTTAGCTTTTTAGCAGCGTCGACATCAAGCTGAGCTTGCTTGGTAGGATCTCGACCGGAATGAAGTTGCACATTGTCTTTGCCAGCCTTCAATGTTGTGCGCATGTTCTGCAGCTCGCGCCGCTGATCCTTTAACTGCTCGAGCTTTTCAGCTTGTGCTTCAAGGCCCGTAGCTGCAGCAGCCGAGACGGTGCGCTGGTGATTGCAGAGAATTGCAACGATACGATTTGCTTCATTGTACGCAATGAGCTTGTCGCCAATGGATCTCATTTCGAGAACATGCTCGGCATCTGGTAATTGGTTTTGGAGGGTTTCCGACGCGTTATATGTACGGAAAACCTTGGCGGTGAGTCCTGGCATGATTGATGAGAGATGCGCGTTGAGTGAAGTCGGCTCGATAAGCTCGAAGACCTGCTCGTTCTTTTTTTTGGACCGGCACATTTCTCGGATGTTATCATAGGCCTGTTGGCCATGTTCATCGAAACCAGCAAAATCGATTGACTGTTTGAATAGAATCGAGTCCTTGCCTAGGAATTCAAGGTCGACATCTTTCCCCGTTTTATGAAATGTGAAGTGTTCGACGCGAAGGCTGCAGCAGCCAACGGTGTCTGCCTCTTCTTCAGACTTTTCACCGCCAACACGGAGAGCAAGAGTGTCAATCAGCCACATAGTTGTGGCCTGCTGTTTAAGGTGTCGGTCTTTAGACTTGAGATTCTTGTGGTAGTCATGGCGCACGCGTTCAATGCAGCCTTTTAATTGCATCGCTTTTTGGAATTTTTTAAAGTCAGACTTTCCCTTGAGCGAGGAATTCGCTGCGAGCATGACATATTTATTGCTTTGCATCACGTTTTCATGCCAGGTTGAAAGCCAAGTCACCGTGTCATCATGCTTAATCTCACCCCAACTTCGGCCCAGCTCAAGGCAAATAGGCGGCGGTCGAGACGCACCGCAGTTGATTGATACTTGATCCGGCTCCACGCGTAACTTAACAACGCCTGTTTTCGGGTGCTTACCACGACCCCGGAATAGCGACGGTGGTTCCATGCGAAAATTCCCAACTTTCTCTAGATGATCATCCAGGATCGCATAGCCGCTCCGCAGCTGGCAATCATCTCGCAGCTCTCGCGCCACAACTTTTTCAGCATCAGATGCCGCTCGTTTCACAAATTTAAGACGATCCAGGTGTTTGCTAATGTCGGAGAAGTCGCATTTATCAAAGGACTTGATCGCGTGGCTTTTGCCGAGTACTTTGTGCCAGTCGTCCCAGAAGTTCCTCTGAAATATCTCTCGTTGCCCGCCCGACACCTGCCACACAGGGTAACTTGAGACGTATTTAGAAAAGTGATACCCTGCGCTACACGTTTAGCTGCGGTCCGTCTTCAGGCATTGCTGCATAAAAAGTTGCGAGTTCTTCTTGGTATGGCGTTAGCGAGATTGGCACGCCATCGTAGAGCACCGCAACACCGTGTGGTTTGTATTGCGGTTCGAAGGTCATGCCACAGTGCTCTAGTGTCTGCCAGGCCTTACCTTCCGGCGGATCCGGTGAATTCCACCATTCGAACGCAGCAATCCCCTGCTCTACGCGTTGGACACGCATGAGCTCTTTTGGCTTGATCACTTTCTTATTTCCCGCTGATTCGTTGTGTCCACTGCGCAGATTACCAGCGCTCTTCATTTTCTTGCGTTTCATCACAGATATCTCCCCGTCAGAACCGGAGTCATGGCAAGACGCTCTACGCATCTTCTTTCTTGTTCCCTTCCCCTTGTCCGAAATCTGCACCACGTCTTCAGCTCGATTCCTCACAACAGTTTGGTGGTTCAACCGTGACAGGGGTAGGTCGTCGCTGCTGTCAGACATCGCGCCCACAGTGCTAGCTCTTACAGGTAATCTTCGATTAACCAGGAGTAGCGCCCAAAGGAGCGAGAGAGAATGAGCTGCTATTTATTTCCGTCCACTTGGCCTTTCGAGGCCTCTTTCGTATCTCCCACTAGCCTGAGCTAAAGGAAGCAAGTAAGATCCTCCCTCAAGGGGAGGTTGAGCTCAGTTTCAATTAAAGATGCCAGAATGAAGGCCGACGGACCGCGCTTGGATGGCGCAGCCACCTCAGCCCGGCACACTCCTGCAACATAATGAACAATATGATGACTGCGCCAAAGAGGTTCCCCCAACGCTCCCCCAGCCGGGACGTTTCACCTGACTTGCAGTCAGGCATGTTAGAATCCGAGTATGCTAGTATGAAGCACCAGCATAGTATAGCATGAGCATAGCCAGTATAAGGCAGACTGAGCATAGCCAGCATAGGCCACGGCTCAGAGTTCAAGAACGAGCTCATGCAGAACTTTTTAAGTCTGTATAAAATCAGATTCGGTTACTCCATTCCTTATCATCCGCAGAGTAATCCTGTGGAGAGAGTTCATAGGTATCTTGGAGCTTTGCTCAGGATAGCGTTAGGCCAGAGTGGTGCCATTCATGATTCGTGGGATGAGGTGGTAACATTTCCCAGCCACCTACTCCGAGTCAGGCTAGTAGGAGGCGGCTCACTGTGCGCTACCGTAAGGTAGCACACTGAGCCAGAGATACCCCCGGCGGTATCCCCCGTATCCTATAACACTGGGCTATGGACCACTAACGCTGCTTTCTGCGGCCCTGTGATCACAGGGTAAACCTGCTAAACCAGCACCGCCGCAGCTCCGGCTGAGCGCCGCTCTCCGCCGGAGCGCCGCCCCGCGCCACGCCGCCGCGAATCCCACCGGATTCCGCCGCGACACGGCCCGGAGCGGCAGCCCCTCCGCCGGCCGGGACCCCCGAGAGGCCCCCGCCCGCGGCGCAGCCCAAGCTGGACTTAGTGGCTCAGTCATCTATTCCCTACCTTTGATATGTGCGATGATAACCTTTAAGAGGAAACAAATTAATATTGGCGGCACATTATGACTTTCGCCCGCGGTGAGCGAGCATGGACTCAGGTGAAGAGTAGTGGATCGTCACCATCGCCGCGATCTGGTGCAGCATCCGTTATCGTTGGTTCACACATGTACATATTCGGTGGCTATGGTGGTGGGTAATTGATCACTCTCCAGACATGACGGCGATCTAGGTGGCGGGCGCTTGGATGACTTCCACTGTTTTGATCTCGACAATACTATATGGAGCCGAGTTGAACCCTCGAGTGGTTCTTGCTCATCAGTGCATGGGACCTTACCAATGCTAAGGGTTAGATGTGTGCAGGTTTCACACCAGGTATGCGCGAGAACAATGGCCTTATAGAGTTCCAAGGAAAATTGTACCTCTTTGGAGGTAGGTTTGTTAATTTTGCGCTATCTAAAAGTGTACTCAGGCTACAATGGTCAGCAGTGGCTAAATGACCTGTTTAGCTTTGATCTCGGCACAAAGGAATGGCATAGTGTTGACCAATCAGGTCGCACCCCAACTATCCAAAAGGATCATGTGGGATTCGAAAATCCTCAGGTCAGCCACCTGCTTCGAGATTTGGATACGTATCTGTCGTCCACAATAACTTTTTTATTGTCTTTGGCGGCACGTAATTGCTGCGCTTTGCAAATCACGCCCGTGATCCGGAGTTCACTGCCCGACAGGCTATGATGGTTCTACTTGGCTGAATGATATGCATGAATACAATTTTGAAACTTGGAGTTGGGGTGCCGTCCACGCCACTGGCAAGTTTCAGCATCACTAGAACGGATCCCCGCAGTTCCGAGCATTTAGGCCAAATTCCGTCAATCCGCTCGTGTCCTTCATGGTGCAAAGAAGGAGACTCCGTCTATGTGTTTGGTGGTTATGACGGTGATGATGCTAAGCAAAGGAGTCAAATCACCCCGGATTTCACAGGAGTTCAACGGATGAATGACCTTTTTGCGTGTAATCTAGATACACACACGTGATTCAAATACCTCGACCCTAGTCGACATGGCATGTCGTAGGTGGTGCCAACTTGTCTGCGGTGGTGCTGTTGTCACTTGCGTCCATGATTATTGTTTTGTTTCTTCACATAAGATGCACCTGACAGGTCCCAAGCCCTCGATATTTCCACGCCTGTGCAATATATGGCGGTCGCATGATAACCTTTGGTAATCCAATGTTGAACCCAACACCTTTCTCACCTAAACGTAGGGGGGTACAATGGTGCGGAGCGCTTGAACGACATGCATGAATATTCCTTTGCGACGTCACTTTGGACACAGCTTGATGTATCGGTGGGCGATGTTGATTGACGGCGTTGCCCAGCTAATGAGATTTGGAACACAATTCAGATTCCAAACAATCCGTAGGTACCATCCGGTCGTTCGTCGCTAATTTCCCAGGTGTATTGTAATTCTCTCTTTATATTTGGTGGTTTGAAGCTGCGAGGCTCCCCCCGCCTATTATGCAAATCTGTTGATTGCAGGATACAATGGTGCCAATGTGTTGAATGATTTTTATGAATTTCGCTTTGAGCCTGTTCTAATACCGCCACCTACGCTGGTAAACCCTTGCATACATGATGGACTGCAAATATGAGAGTAGCAACCTAGGTCGATGATATGAAGCGCCTCATCAACAATGAGGACCTGAGCGATATTATCTTCGTAGTGGAGGGTCGAAATGTATATGCATCAAAAGCGCCCATAGCTGGGCCCCTGTGCTATTTTAGAGGGAACTATATATCGCCAGGTGCATCTCGCGGCTCGCTCAGAACATTTCTGCGCAATGCTCTACGGTGGAATGCGCGAGAGTTTATGTGTTAAGATTGAGGTAAAGGATGTGAGCTACGATGTCTTTCTAGCCATGCTTGAATTTCTATATACCGACAGTGTGTCTGACATTTCACCGTCCTCGCGCAGCGTCCACGTCCATTGACTCTGCATTTGGGGACACTCCTGTGGTATCTTGTAGGAGTATCGCGATACCATTGATGGTGGCCTCTGAACAGTACCTATTGGACAGACTAAAAAGTCTGTGCCAAGACCAGATCCGGAAATCAATTTCTGCCACATGCGCAGCGTTTGCTACAAATGCAGATCATCGCAAGACGCCGCCTTTTCTTAGGTTGAAAATGTAGTGTCTATCTTTCTTGCGGCAAAACGCCATTCCGCAGATGTTCTAAAGGATATTTGTTTAACATACATCCTTGAGCACCTCGAGGCCGTCAAACTTGAGCGTGGCTTCCAGGAGCTGAAACAAGAGCCAGACCTTCTCATGGAGATAATACTCGCTTCGTCTAAGTAGAGGCAGGAGGCTCGGTCGACCAGCGCGATCAGCCAATCAATATTGATTACTGAATCCCACTGCGATCCAATGCTCTCCAACGCGACTCATCGCTCTCTTGTACGATCCACCGATCTGGCTCGCTCCCACGCGCCCGGGCCGGTGGCTCACTCCGGGGCACTGCGGGGCCAATCCTACTACAGAATAACTGCGAAGAATGTCCCGAATATATCGGCTAGCATAGCCAAGCCTGAACATACCTAGTCCCGCATATGCTCGATTCTAGCATACGCCGAGGCTGGCGGTATAGCCACGGAAACTCGTTAAAGAACATAACGAACCGTGGTGAGGGGCGAGATGAGGAACAATGGTGAGGAACAATGGTGAGGACCAGTGGTGAGGCGCACCTTCGGATAGCCTGTTCTAGCCCCCGTACGGGCCACCAAGTCAGAAACTTCGCGTTGCACCTGAGAGGCCTCGACACCACCTTTGCGCCCCCGGCCATTAATTAAGACCGGCCTCCTATCGTGGCGAAGCACGACAAGTGGCAACGACAAGTTTAGCCGGCTAGACTCCAAACAGCGCCTGAGCGACCCTGAGGCTAGAGCCCTCCGCTGGGCCATGATCATGGTGGTGGTCCTCTCCCAGCTCGCCGATTCCCTGGGGCCCGGGGCGGCGTGGATTAGTTTTCAAGCCCACTAACATATCCCGCCGGCGGGATATGTTAAACGCCGCTCCAACTTGGGCTAAAGCCTCACACCGTTGACCTTGCATCGCTCCTTATGCCCCCTTCTGGTCGGCGGCGTTGCTGAAACAGCCCGCCGGCGGAAGTTTCCCCCTACCCAGCCGACCCTACTTGAGGGAGAGGGAGTTTATATAGTAAATTAGGGTGGGCCCTTCGAGGCTCACTAGCCTCCCAATCGACTCACCCATAATGCCAATCATTATCTTGCCTAGAAATCCTAGAAAGTAGATCTAGAGCGTATTATTGATTCGGAATGGGAACTTGCGGCTCGTCGTTGACGCCGGACGAAAAACAAGCTTTATCAAAATCGCGCAGCATCGAAGAGAAGAATGCAAATGATCATGCCAGAGATGAAATGACCATCAAATTGCTTTTGTTGGGAGCTGGCGAGTCTGGTAAAAGCACGATATTTAAACAGATGAAGTTGTTGTATGGGAAAGGATTCAGCGACGACGATCGTCGGGATTGGATACCAAAAATACACATGAATGCTATATCTGCTATGAGAGACTTGTGTTCGGCAGTCACCCGGCTTGGCTTGGAGCAAAAAGTATTGGACCAAACAGCATTTGCGCGCATGCTCGATATCACAGAAAGGACAGAATTGACATCCGAGATATCAGGGCCCATCAAATCATTGTGGTCCGATCCAGGAATTCTTGAAGTTTGGGATCGCCGCAGCGAGTTCCAAGTCATCGAAAGTAATGAGCTCTACTTTAGAAAGATTGAACAGATCTCAGCACGCGGATACCTCCCAACTGATGAAGATATACTTGCGTCACGAGTACGGACCTGCGGCATCGTCGAAGAGACGTATGTCATCGAAAACGTCGAATTCGTCATCATAGATGTCGGCGGACAACGAAATGAACGCAAAAAGTGGATTCACTGTTTTGATAACGTAAACGCTGTGATCTTCGTCGCGGCACTATCTGAGTATGACCAAATGATGTTTGAGGACGAGACCCAGAACCGGATGTTGGACACGTTGCTGCTCTTTGAGTCCATCTGCAATTCTAGGTGGTTTCAAAAAACCGCTATGATTCTATTTTTGAACAAGCGAGATCTGTTTGCCAAAAAAATAATGAAAAAGGCCCTAACCGAAGTCAGCGAATGGCACGACTACAACGGGAAATCGTGCGACTATGACGAAGGTGTCAACTTTTTCCTGCAGAAATTTCTTGAGAAAAACCAGCAAAAAAACAAGGACATATACACGCACGTCACCTGTGCGACTGATACCGAGAATGTTAAAGTAGTATTCAATGCATCAAAGGATATCATACTCAAATTCAACTTGGAAGCATCGGGGTTCATGTGAGCCTCAACCGGGCTAGTCCCACAATCCACAGTGAACAATTGTCCGATGTAATGTGGCAGCCGCCGGACCTGCTATTCCTGCGTGGGCCCTGGCCTTGATCTGATCTGGACTTCTAGTGAATTGTTCGCTGCGCAATTCTTGCTTGCATTGCGACTAGAGACTCGACCTGAGTGGAACCCCCTCCGAGGAGAGCCTGCGCCCTGGTACTTTGCTAGGCACTTAAGCCACACCAGCCGCCCTAGCCATATGGTGGCCCTCTTGTGTGAGTAGCCCAGGCGAGCGCCACATAGGCCAACAGGCCCGGCGACGGGGTGAGGCGCGGGGGGCAGTGCAGTGACCAAAACTCAGGTTCTGATAGCCTGTCGCCGCCTTTGAATATATTGATGTGTGGGGTCCCTTTTTAGCCGTTCAGTGCGCGCACCGACGGCCTTTCGGGCCCGCAGCAGCGCACCTGGCCTAGTGCGACGTGTTGGCGCCTCGTGAGGTCAGTGTGGGAAACAACGTACGCCTAGGCGGGCCCACTCGAATTAAATAATTAATATTTATCTCTCAATATTTAATTATTGTTTCCCGGCGGCGGCGGGCGGGACGTGTACTACACCTCCTGAAATTCGGTCGCGCGTGCGGCCAAGCCGCGGGGCCAGAGGCAAAATTGGCGAATTATGGCCACGCCGAAGATGGTATGGCAAGTTTGCGCGCTAACCGTATTCGTCAAGGAAGTTTGAGAGTGCGGGTCGCTGGTTCGGGTCGGCATGCGTGTAGCGTATCTTCAAGTTGCTGTGCAATGTTTACTTTTTTGTTGAAGATATAAATACCAGGTAGTTGTTGGGGCGATTTTGTTTCCCACACTGCGTGTCAGTGAGGTAGGAGTATGGTCAACATTTTTGTTGAACTTCAGCAATTTTTAAGACAGGTAAAGGGCAGTCTAAGTGGGTGCTAGAGTTGATTAAGAAGGAGGCTACTCTCGTAGACTCGGGCACGGTACTGCACAGACAAACTGCCCGCGAGGTAGGAGGAGGATACGGGGGACCCATACCCTAGGGGATGACGCTGCCCCGCCGCATTGGGCCATCTGACTTCGCTCCGCTAGATCTGCCGGCACACTGTGCCGGCACAAGATACGCCCAGCAGGGGGTAGACGCGCGCGGATTTTTTTCCGGCCTCTAGCCTCCCTTTAGGCCCCACTCGACCCGACTAATATCCCGGCGCGGCTATCTTAACGCAGATAGTCCCCACCGCGCGGCTGGCGCCTCAAAAAGGTTTGCTTT
>Ga0257106_1000643_pt1 | contig 19719 bp, 17 predicted proteins | sample LP_taG_3_FD_190177 | JGI IMG/M metagenome (GOLD analysis project Ga0257106, IMG submission 190177) | Marine microbial communities from Northeast Subartic Pacific Ocean, Canada - LP_J_2011_P26_10m | ecosystem: Environmental > Aquatic > Marine > Oceanic | place: Canada: Northeast Subartic Pacific...
AAAACCTGTACAGCCTGCTATAGATTCTTCCTATAAATGCATTTCAACCAAAGATGATTTGGGTAAATTAATAAAAAATGCATCTCAAGCAAAGACATTGGCATTAGATACCGAAACAACTGGTTTAGACTATATGGATTCTGATCTTGTTGGTATCTCAATGAGTTTTACGCCAGGAGAAGCCTTTTATATTCCAATCAATCACAAAGATGATAGCTCTCCACAGCTTGATATGGATTATGTTCTTGAAGAGTTAAGGCCGCTACTTGAAGATTCTAAGCAAAAAATTATAGGCCAGAATATAAAGTTTGATATGAATATCCTATCTCAGCATGGTATTAATATTTCATCTATCAAGAATGACACCATGATGATGAGCTATGTCCTCGATGCTTCGGCAACAAGACATAATTTAGATGCTCTTTCTTCGTATTATTTGGGTTATAAAACTTCTACTTTTGAGGATGTGGCTGGAAAAGGTGTTAAGCAAGTAACCTTTGATGAAGTATCAATTGCCGATGCAACACATTATGCAGCTGAAGACGCGGATATAACCCTAAGATTATATGAAGAGCTTCTTTCCAAGCTAGAGTCTGTAGAGTCCCTCAAGAAACTGAATGAAGATATTGAAATACCCCTGATAGAGGTACTTTCAGAAATGGAACAAAATGGAGCTGTACTCAATTCTAAGATTTTGAATGCTCAATCAAAAGATCTATCAAATAGAATAAAGAAGATTGAAAAGAAAGCATATGTTTTAGCTGGCGATGAATTTAATCTAGGATCAACAAAACAATTAAGAGAAATATTTTTTGATAAATTAGGCTATAGGGTAATTAAGAAAACTCCAGGAGGTCAGCCCTCAACAGATGAAAAAGTCCTGGCTGAGTTGGCAGAAGAGTATGAACTTCCGAAAATACTTTTAGAGCATAGGACGCTCAGTAAATTAAAATCAACTTATACAGATAAACTGCCTAATCAAATATCAATCTCAACTGGCAAGGTTCATACCTCCTTCCATCAAGCAGTTACTACAACGGGCAGATTGTCATCTTCAGATCCAAATTTACAAAATATTCCGATTAGGACCGAAGATGGAAGAAGAATCAGGCAAGCCTTTGAGCCTTCCAAGGGACATAAATTTGTTTCTGCAGACTATTCGCAGATTGAACTTCGTGTCATGGCACATATGTCTAAAGATGAAGGTCTCCTCACTGCATTCCAGGACGGGGAAGATGTCCATAGCAAAACTGCTAGCGAAGTGTTCAATGTAGATATAGACGCAGTTACTACAGATTTAAGAAGAAATGCTAAAGCAATTAATTTTGGTTTGATTTACGGTATTTCTGCCTTTGGCTTAGGCAAACAACTTAACATAAATAGAAACCTGGCGGCTGAGTACATGGCGATGTACTTTGAAAAATATCCAGGTGTTAAGAAATACATGGAAACGACAAAAGATTTTGCAGCCGAGAATGGTTATGTTGAAACTTTATTTGGTCGAAGACTGTACCTAAGAGATATAAATGCCAGTAATGCCATGAGAAGACAAGCTTCCGAGAGGGCTGCTATTAATGCACCTGTTCAAGGCACCGCAGCAGATATTATGAAAATTGCGATGATAAAAATGCATCAACTCATCAAAGAAACAAATGTTGAAGCCAAGCTAATCCTGCAAGTACATGATGAGCTTATTTTAGATACCCCAAAAAAAGAAATAGATGAAGTTATTGGCCTTGTCACTGAGTCAATGATGGGGGCTGCTAGCCTAGATGTTCCTTTAGAAATTGACGTTGGAGTTGGGGATAATTGGGATCAAGCACACTAATGGAATTAATTACTAAAAATCCAAAAAGAACTTTCTCTATTCTCTTAATATTGTCAATTGGCATGATGTCTGTAGCATTGTTTATGGAACATTTTCTTCAGCTGAAACCTTGTATTCTTTGTTATATGCAAAGAGGCGCAGTAATTCTTATAGGGGTTATTTCGGCTTTAGGTTTAATGATTAATTCAAAAAATATAAATCTATACAAAGTGATGATATCAAGTGTCCTAGTATGTGTTTTTTCCGGTGCGGCTCTTTCCATTAGACAGCTTTATCTGCAAAGCTTACCTGCAGATTTAGTGCCAAGTTGTGCTCCTGATATAGATTACTTATTTTCTACCCTGCCATTTCTAGAAGTATTAATATTGGCTTTTAGTGGTGACGGAAATTGCGCAGAAGTTTTATGGTCATTTATGGGTATAAGCATCCCCGGATGGCTCTTAATTGGTTTCGTTTGTATTGCTGTTTACTGTTTTTTAATTTTAAAGAATGTAAATGAAATTCATTCTCATATTTAAGATTAAATCTATATAATACTCGCCAATTTAAAAGGATTCTTGAATGTCATCTATCTACGAAAATTTATCTGTTGAAGAGCTCATAAGCATCTCTCTAGAAAGAAATGAAGGCGAAATAGCCTCTAATGGTGCCTTGCTTGTCAAAACTGGAGGCAGAACTGGTAGAAGTCCTCTTGATAGATTCATAGTAAAAGATGATTCAACAGAAAATTCTGTAGATTGGGGAGACGTTAACAAGCCATTTGATAGCGCTACATTTTTAAGTCTTTGGGAAAGAGTAGAAGAGTATATGAACGAAAGAGATACCTTCGTTTCTTCACTGCATGTAGGAGAACATTCTGATTACTATGTTCCTGTAAAAATAAGAACTCAGTGGGCTTGGCATAATCTTTTTGGTAAACAAATGTTTATTAGACCCAATGAATTCAATCCTAAAAATAAAGACAGTTGGGAGATCATGAGTGCACCTGAATTTGTCTGCGACCCAGATCGTGATGGAACTAATAGCGATGGTGTTGTCTTATTAGACTTCACTAGAAAGAAGGTTCTCTTGGCTGGTATGCCATATGCAGGAGAAATGAAAAAATCAATGTTTGCCGTACAAAATTTTCTTTTACCTGAAAAAGATGTCCTCCCTATGCACTGTGCTTCAAATGTTGGAAGTAATGGTGAAGTTTGCTTATTTTTTGGACTTTCAGGAACAGGAAAAACAACCCTATCTGCTGATCCAGACAGAGATCTTATCGGAGATGATGAGCATGGATGGGGGCCTGGAACAGTTTTTAATTTTGAGGGAGGCTGTTACGCTAAATGCATAGACCTTACTCAGAAAAATGAACCCGTAATATGGAATGCTATCAAAAGAGGTAGCGTGATGGAAAACGTAGTTATTGATTCAGACACTAAGGATCCAGATTATTCAGATGCTTCCTTAACAGAAAATACTCGTGTTGTTTATCCAAGAGAACATATTGAAAAGAGAACGGACGAAAATGCAGGAGGAGAACCCAATGCTGTGATTTTCTTAACCTGTGATCTTTCAGGAGTAATTCCCCCAGTTTCCATTCTGAGCAAAGAAGCTGCTGCCTATCACTTCCTTAGCGGCTATACCGCTGCCATTGGATCTACTGAAGTAGGTTCTACAGAGGCTTTTAAGACGACTTTTTCTACCTGCTATGGAGCTCCCTTCTTTCCAAGAGCAGCTGGAGTCTATGCTGATTTATTAATGAAGAGGATAGAAGAATTTGATAGTAAAGTTTACCTAGTAAATACTGGTTGGACTGGCGGACCCTACGGAACAGGCAAACGATTCAATATACCAGTTACTAGAGCAATAATATCCGCTATACAATCTGGCGCACTCATCGGCGCTGAAACCGAAACAATTAGTGGGATGAACTTACAAGTCCCTCTGCATATCGATGGTGTTGATAGTGAGCTACTAAATCCAGTCAAGAACTGGGAAAATCCTTCTTCTTACGCTGAGTATGAAGAAAAACTAGTCAATCAATTTAAAGAGAACTTCAAAAAATTTGATGTTGCGGAATCAATTGTTGAGGCCGGCCCTAGGTAACATAATGATTAGATTTTCTTTAGATGACTTAAAGAAATCAAAAGCATGCTCCGAACTAAATCTCATTAATCGAGGCATTGAGAAGGAATGCTTAAGGATAGATTCATCTGGAAGAATTTCTCAAAAAAGTCATCCTGAAGGTCTTGGATCAGCACTAACAAATCCATACATAACAACAGATTTTTCTGAAGCATTGCTTGAGTTGGTTACACCAACATTTAATAGCGCAAAAAAATGTCTTGATTTCTTAACTGAACTTCATGTATTCGTGAATCAAAATCTTGAAGAAGAATCTTTATGGCCTTTAAGCATGCCGTGCACAATCGAGTCGGAAGATGCCATACCAATAGGAAATTATGGATCTTCTAATCAAGGAATGATGAAAGAGACCTATCGAAAAGGCCTTTCCAATAGATACGGAAGTATGATGCAAGCTATTGCGGGCATCCATTATAATTTTTCATTCTCTGATAAATTCCTTGAGATTCTTGCTGAAGAAAGTTCTGTTGATATAAAAGAATTTAAAAATAATACTTATTTAGGTATTGCTAGAAATTTTCGAAGATATGGATGGTTGTATTTACTTCTTTATGGCTCTTCACCACTTGCCAATAATTCATTTGCGAAAGGTAGAGATCATGACTTAGAACAATTGAACTCAGACGATATATACAAGCCTCATGCAACCTCCTTAAGAATGGGTGATCTGGGGTATATCAGCGAAGCGCAGGACAGTCTTAATATTTCTTATAATTCAATCGAAGATTATTGTGCTGATTTAAAGAATGCTCTTGAAACTTCCTATCCTGTATATAAAAAAATTGGTGAATTTAATGGAGATGAGAGAGTTCAGTTAAATGATTCCATTATTCAAATAGAAAATGAATATTACAGCACCATAAGGCCCAAAAGAGTTTGTCCTACAGGTGAAAGGCCATTAAATATTCTTTCACAAGAAGGCATAGATTATCTAGAGCTTAGATGCATTGATCTTAATCCTAATTCCATTATTGGTATTTCAGAAGAGCAGGTTTATTTTCTTGATTTACTAATCTTGTATTGTTTCCTTCAGGACAGTCCTTCTATTGATAACGATGAGTCCGCTGAGATTTTCAAAAATCACAAAATAGTAGTCAACGCCGGAAGACGTATAGATCAAACTATCACTATAGACTCTTCGGAAGTATTAATTAAAGATGAAGCACTAAGAATCCTTAATGGCATAGATGAAATAGCCAAATTTATGGATGAAGTAATAGTTTCTGAAAATAAAAATACCTGGCTCAACACATTAATAAATCAAAAAAAGACCTTAAACAACTTAGATTCATCTTTAAGCGGTTCCTTACTTAAGAACATAACAGATCATGGAATGTCTTTTCAAGAATATGGAATGCATATATCAAACCGCCATCAGAATGAGATAAAAAATATGAGTCCAAAGGATGCAGAGAGCCTAATTGCAGCATCCAAGAAATCCCTTCAAGACGCTCGAGATATTGAATCTAGTCAACAAGAAGATTTTGAAGATTACTTAAAAGAATTTTTAGATAAGATTTCTTGACGTTTTATATTTAAACGTTAATTTAATAACCTAAATATATAAAGGATAGTTTTATGAAAGCATTTCTATGTAAAGAATTTGGACCAGTCGACTCACATAAAGTTGAAGAAATTGATGACCCTATAGCGGGCCCTGGTGAGGTAGTTGTTGATATTAAAGCGACAGGTATTAGCTTTCCAGATGTTCTTATAGTTCAAGGTTTATATCAATTCAAGCCCCCATTCCCTTTTAGTCCGGGAAGTGAAATCTCTGGCGTCATTTCTTCTATAGGCGAAGGCGTAACTCTTCATCAAGAAGGAGATAGGGTTATGGGAAGTATAGGATCTGGCGGTTTGCGTGAAAAAGGAGTCTATCCTGAGAATCAATTAATGCCCTTACCCGAGTCTATGGACTTTGATACTGCGGCTGGTTTTCCTCTGAATTATGGAACTACTTATCACGCCTTCAAGCAACGAGGTGAATTAAAGGAAGGACAATCCGTACTAGTACTAGGAGCTGGTGGCGGATTAGGCATCACGGCTATTCACATCGCTAAGGCCATGGGTGCAAAAGTTATTGCTGCAGCCTCTTCACAAGAAAAAATTGATCTTTGCCTTAGAGAAGGTGCAGATGAAGGAATTATCTATGAAAGAGATATGGATAGAGATTTACAAAAGAAATTTTCTGATCAAATTAAAGAGGCGACAGGTGGTGGTGTTGATATGATCTATGACCTTGTCGGTGGAGATTATGCAGAGCCAGCGCTAAGAGCTATAGCAAGACATGGCAAATATCTGGTTATCGGATTTACGGCCGGAATTCCTAAAATGCCTTTAAACTTAACTCTGCTTAAAGAGTGCCAGATAGTTGGTGTATTCTGGGGTCAGTTTGCTGCAGTAGATCAAGCAGAAAACCAACAGAACTTTAGGGAACTATTTGAGCTTCATGCGCAAGGCAAGATTAAACCTTTTGTAAGCGAAACTTATAGTCTTGAAGAAGCTGCTACTGCAATAAAAACTTTAGAAGACAGGAAAGTGTTAGGAAAAGTTGTAGTAAGAATGGATTAAAGATACTTAGTGATGGAAAAGTATGTTTTTAAAATTTTTCTATCAATCCTTGTATCACAAAGTCTTCAAACAAAAGCAATTACTGACAAAGATGATTTCGTTTATGATCTGTCTTTAGCAACCCAGGGTGTGTCAGTTTCTCAATACAATACTGGTGTTAATTATTCCATTGGAAGAGGTATAGGAAAAGATATAGAAAAAGCAGTTTATTGGTATCAAAGAGCCCACGAGCAGGGACATTCCAAAGCCCCTTTTAATATTGCGATTATCTATACAGATGGAGTCAATCTAGAATCTAGCCCCGAGCTAGGATTAAAGTATTTTCTACTAGCTGAAAAAAGGAATAACTCCGAAGCAAAAGAGTTTTTAGATAAGCTTAGAGCTTATAAAAATATGTCAATTGAAGACGCTCTTATCATGAACTGCTGTCCAATTCCCTTAAGTCACTCGATGATTCAAAAAAAGTAATAGAAGATTCTTCATAAAAGCTTATAATCGCGACTTTCTTAAAACCCATGTCTATAAAGAAACTCAGAAACGTTGCCATTATTGCGCATGTCGATCACGGCAAAACAACCCTTGTCGATAAACTTTTACAGCAATCTGGAACGCTTGATAGAAAAAATATGGGTACTGAGAGGATCATGGACTCAGATGATCAAGAAAAAGAAAGAGGGATAACGATTCTCGCTAAAAACACAGCAATTAGCTGGAATGATCATAGAATAAATATTGTAGATACTCCTGGTCACGCAGATTTTGGTGGTGAAGTCGAACGCGTGCTATCTATGGTAGATTCCGTTTTGCTCCTTGTGGACGCTGTTGATGGTCCTATGCCTCAAACTAGATTTGTAACCCAAAAAGCTTTTGATCAAGGATTAAATCCAATCCTGGTAATAAATAAGGTCGACAGGCCAGGGGCAAGACCTGACTGGGTGTTGGACCAAGTATTCGATTTGTTTGATAGGTTAGGTGGTAATGATGAGCAGTTAGATTTTCCTGTTATTTATGCGTCAGCTCTCAACGGTGTAGCCGGCTTAGATGAAGATGCAATGGCAGAAGACATGGCACCTTTATTAGACCTAATTTTAGAGAAAGTGGAACCTCCAGAAGTGAATGATGAGGGCGCATTACAAATGCAGATAAGCGCTCTAGATTACAATAGCTATGTTGGCGTTATTGGCATAGGGAGAATTACAAGAGGAAAAATTAAACCTAATGAACAAGTAATAATTGTAGGCTCTGATGCCTCAGAACGTAAGGGAAGAGTTTTACAAGTTATGGGCTATAACGGTCTTGAAAGAGTAGAAGTTAATGAGGCTCAAGCCGGAGATATCATTTGCATTACAGGAATAGATAAACTAAATATTTCTGATACTTTATGCAGCCCAGATGAAATTGAAGCCCTGCCCCCGCTTAGTGTAGATGAACCTACAGTGAGCATGACCTTTCAAGTGAATAATTCTCCTTTTGCAGGAAGAGAAGGCAAATATATATCTTCTAGAAACTTGAAGGAGCGCCTAGAACAAGAACTCATCCACAATGTAGCCTTAAGAGTGGAACAAGGTGATTCCCCTGATAAATTTAAAGTTTCTGGTCGTGGTGAATTACACCTGTCTGTATTGATAGAAAATATGAGACGGGAAGATTATGAGTTAGGTGTTTCTAAACCTGAAGTTATTCAAAAAGAGGTCAATGGTGAAGTGCATGAGCCCTTTGAACAGATAGTTATAGACATAGAAGACCAGCATCAAGGATCTATCATGGAGGAAATGGGCCAACGAAAGGCTGACCTTCAAAATATGGAGCCAGATGGTAAGGGTCGAATTAAGTTAGAGTTTCTAGCTCCCTCAAGAGGAATGATAGGCTTTAGATCAAGCTTTTTAACGATGACTAGCGGAACTGGCATTATGACGAGTGTATTTGATCATTATGGTAAGGCCAAAGATGGTGAACTAGCAAAAAGGCAAAATGGTGTCTTAGTGTCTATGGCAGCCGGCAAAACTCTGGCGTATTCCCTTTTTAATTTACAAGAAAGGGGTCGCATGTTTGTTGGTCATGGAAAGGATATATATATTGGACAGATCGTAGGCCTTCACTCAAGAGATAATGATTTACCTGTAAATCCAACTAAAGCTAAGCAGTTAACAAATATAAGGGCTGCTGGGACAGATGAAAATCTAATTCTGACTCCCCATATCGAGCATACTTTAGAACAAGCCCTTGAGTTTGTAGAAGATGATGAATTAGTTGAAGTTACACCTGCATCTATTAGACTGAGAAAGAAATAATATTCTGCGGATAGGTCAAACTGCAAACCCTAGGAACTATGGTGGCAAAGATCTTAGTCTTGGATTTGGTATCAATCGGTCTCGAAGTTTTTAAACCCATAAAACAGAATCTCAATAGTCCACAAATGAAAAGAAATTGGACTGCGCAAATGGGCTATCATTTATCTTTCTAATTTCTTTCTAGATTTAGTAAAATTAACTCATAACTAAAGGAGATAATCTAATGACTGTGAATGTTTTATTTGAAGGGAATTTGAATGCAGATGAGGTCAATAATTTTACTGAACTTTGTCGAGAAGCATTCAAAGTTACAAGAGCGTATGACGGTTGTCACTCCATTGATCTTACTTATAACGTAGAAGATAAAAATAACTGGGTTCTTACAGAAATATGGGACTCCAAAGAACACTACGAAAGATATGTTGCCTTTAGGATAGAAGATGGAACTGTAGAGAAGATAACCTCTATGTGTATAGAAGCACCATCAATTCGAATATACGACATAGTTTCTGTTTAGTGTTTGTCTAATAAATAACTTAATTTAAAAATATGAAAATACTCGCCTTAGGTGGAAGTGGAGGTATGGGCCGTTTTGCAGTAGAAACAGCCATGCACTTCGACAGTATAGAAAAAATCATAGTTGCTGATATTAATGAAAAGAGCGCTATTGATTTCGCCAAGTCAATGAATGAAAAGGTTTCTGGGATTGGTTTGGATATTACCAATATAGAGAAGCTTAAAGAAAAAATGCGATCAGTGGATGTTGTTATCAATACCGTGGGACCTTTCTTTAAATTTGGACCTCCTGTGCTGGAGGCAGCAATCGAATGTGGCTGTCACTATCTAGACATCAATGATGACTGGGAGCCAACGATTGAAATGCTCAAATACAATGATGATGCTTCTAGCAAAGGTGTAACGGCCATACTTGGCATGGGTGCCAGTCCAGGTCTTACAAATATGCTCGGTGCTGCTGCCATCCGAGAGCTAGATGAAGTTGAAACACTTTATACAGGTTGGACTATGGATGGTGCAACACCTGAGGAAGAGTCATCTCAGTCTGGTGTTAACGCAGCAATGGTCCATGCGGTTCAACAGATGACTGGGACTGTAAAAATCCAAGAAAAGGGTAAAGCGAAAATGGTTAAGCCACTTAAAGAAGTCGAAATAGACTTTCCTGGCTTTGGTAAATTCAAGACACGTATCTTTGGACATCCTGAAGCAATCACTTTTCCACACCATTTCAAAACTATCAAAAATAGTATTAATTTAGCTCATGGTAGTGGATTTGGAACACTCAAGTGGATTATGAGACTTGTAGATTGGAAAATTATTTCAGTAGAAAAGGCTGCAGGCATAGTTCAAAGTCTTTCTTCGTCCATAAGAAAAGATCTTGAAGACCAAGGAATTGAGACTGGGATTGATCTGAAAAACATTAATCCTATGGAGCCTCCTCCCATATATTCATTGGCCATAGGAAAAAAGGACGGCAAACAAGCTTCTTGTGGTACTACATTTAGAGCCTCAGACTTAATAAGTATGGGGGAGGCTACAGGCATTCCTCTGGCATGTGGCTTAAAGCTTTTAGTTGACGGGAAAATATTACAAAAAGGTGTGTTTGCTCCCGAAGGAGCCATAAATCCAAATGATTTTTTTAGAGAGCTGAATAACATTAGTGATTTACTAGACGTAGATGAAGAAAATAATACAAATGATCAGGAAATGATTAATATCTTTAGGAGCTGGTAGTAAAATAAAATAAAACTTGGAGAGTAGTAATGGAACAAATAAATAATTTTTTTGACCGGATAGCATCACCCTTAAATGGACTTGCAAATTGGCTGTTAAGACTAGGGCTAGGTATTGCCTTCTTTCTTCATGGATATGGCAAGCTTCCTATATCGGATGGATTTGTTGGCTGGTTAGGTTCTAAAGGTGTGCCCATAGCTGAAACTGCCGCATATATGGTTGCTTGGGGAGAAATTTTGGCCGGTCTAGGAATAATTATCGGCGGCCTTCTTGTCAATGCGATGAGTGAACTAGGTCATCTAATGACTAGAATGTCTGGAGGAGCCATAGGAGTAATAATGATTTTTGCTTTATTAATTGCTCACTCTGATTGGGGAATATTCTTTGGTGAAAGAGGATCGGTTCTATTTGCAAGCGAACAACTCTTTCTTTTGCTGTTAGGAATATACTTTGCCATCAAAGGAAATAAATAAAAAAAAGGGACCAGGAGTCCATTCCTGATCCCTTCCTATCGTCGTGCCTTTGGGGAGGTATGACAATATATACCCAACCGAAGTCAGGTTAAGGAACTTATTTAAAAGTTATAAATAAACTTAGCTCCGTAGTTTCTTCCAGCTAAAGGAACCTGCTTCTTCACAAACGAAGAATGATTTCTTGCAGCTTCATCTAATAAGTTACTTCCAAATATAGAGACTTTTAAATCACCCGCTCCACTGATATCAAAAGTTTTTGTTAATCTGGTGTTCAGCATTTGATAAGAATCAGTAACTGTTTCTCCTTCACCTATATCATCTTGCTTCTCTACGTCTTTCAGACTAAGTTTAAATACCCAATCGTTTTCAACATAAGATAGAGAGTAGATATTTCTCGCAGGATTAATTCTTGGGACATTATGTCCATCAGTAAACTCTGCATTAACATCATCTCTTCCAAAAGATAATCTTAAGTCACCAGATCCTAGACGGAAAGTTCTACCAAATTCAAACTCATATCCTCTGAATTCTGCGTCTTCTTGCACGTAATCAGCATGTATAAGATTTGCAAATTCATCTCCGTGCTCATCTCCGTGCTCATCTCCGTGCTCGTCGTCATCATGACCATCAAGCTCATCTTGTAGAGTAATGTAGTTATCTACATCATTTACATAGAAACTTGCGTAGGCAAAGAAATCACCACTCTCATAATTAAATGTAATGTCAAAATTATTTGAGGTTTCGCTTTCTAGGTTTGGATTTCCTGTCTCAAGCCTTCCTGTAGCCATATGAGGACCATTCATAAAAAGCTCAATAACTGAAGGTAGTCTTTCAACGCTAGCAAAACCAAAACTCACATCTAAAGAATCGCTGAGGTCTCTCCCTAAATTCAAGGCAAAGCTATTTGTATCATCATCGATTGTGTAAGAGTCTATGTCGCCATGTTCTTTATCGGCAACGCTCCCAGTCCTCTCAATTTGGTCTATTCTAAAACCGGCATCAAGATAGAACATATCTAGGTCAGTACTCACGAAGTAACCTAAGGTGAATTCTTCATTATTAGCAGGCTCCATAAATTTCTCTTCTCCAACAATAGAAGAATCTTCATCTACGAAATTTAATGCTATCTTTTGTATAAAATTATCATTTGATAAATCAAAAATAGCTCCATATTCGGTTGCGTCATTAGAAAAAACAGTTGGAAGATGTTCGTCTTCACCTGCATGCTCATCATGACCTTCTTCTTCTGCATGAGCTTCAATCAACGAATAGTCTGTATCTCTGTAATTATAAGTAACTGATTTAATTAGATTACCGTTTAGATTATACAAACCTTTAATGGTGAAGCTCTCTTGATCAGTTGTTGAGAAAATTCTCTCGCCTTCATGCTCGTCATGACCGTCTTCATCTCCGTGCTCATCTCCGTGCTCGTCTCCGTCTTCATCTCCGTGCTCATCTCCGTGCTCGTCTTCGTGCTCTCCGTGATAAGGAATTCCGTACATACTTTCATGATTATCAACAGAAATTCCGAAATATCCCCATTCTCCAGCTCTAGAGATACCGAATTTAGTAGATTCTATTTCAAGATCTGAATTTTCTAGGTAAGAGAGCTCTTCTTCTCCTTCGTGCTCATCATGCCCTTCATGATCTTCATCATGCATTATTGCATCATTAGGAATATCAAAATTGCCAAATTCAGACTTCTTGTATCCAACGTTAACATTAAAGCCATTTAAATTATCTTTGTAGTTAAAGAACTGAGAATCACCATCATTAACAGACTGTGTTTCAAGCCCTGCAACAAATTCTTGTGTAGTAAAATCTTCTGGGGCTATGCAATTATCAACAACATTAATGATTCCACCAATTGTGCCGTTGGCATAAAGTAAAGACGAAGGTCCTTTTATTATCTCTACTTGCTGTAAATCATTTAAATCTATATCGTTTAAATGATCGGCTCCAAGGCCAGATACGTCCCTGTTTACCAGTCCGTTTTTGAGTACTTTTACCCTTGGTCCTGACATTCCTCTAATAATAGGCTGTCCTACGGCAGCTCCATAATCAGCAATGGAAACACCTAAATAGCCGTCCACTGCTTCACCTAAAGAAGTAGTAGCGTTATCTTGTATTTCATCGCCGTCAATGACATAAAGCGGGTTAAGAATCCTGCTAGGATTTAATATAGATGATGTTACAACAATCTCATCTGCATTCTCAGCAGAGTCCGTTGCAGGTTCATCAGCATTTATTTGCGTAGTAATTAAACTCATCGCCATGAGCGCATAAAAGTGAACTTTCATGTTTTCTCCTAAATTTAAATTAAAAAAGTTTTAAGTAAATTTAAGAGTTAGGTGGAGCCCTCGCACTAAAGCCTTTAGAGAAAACGGAAAGAATTTCCTTCTCTTGGCCAGATAAAGTTATTGAACTTAGAGCATAAGATTCTAAAAAATAATGATCATATGCTTTTAATTGTTCGCCCTCACAAAGCTGACATTCAATAACTTGATGATGAATGTCATCTTCTTCTAGAGAGTGAAGAATAGGATCAGCTGATAGGCCTACCACGAAGAATAGGCTAAGAATTAATGCAAACTTATGTTTATGAATCAGCATGGAATTGAGCATATTAGACTAATTAAGAAGAGAGGCAAGTGCTTTGGATATTTTATTAATATCATGAGGCGCCCTAAAAAACCCTGCATATTGTGCTTCTGGATTAATGACAACAAGGCTACCAGAATGGTCTACCGTGTAATTAGGCTCTTTACTATTAACGACTGGAAAAAATGGTGCATTAACCTGGGTTGAAAACCTATATATTTGGTCGATCTCTCCCGTTAAGCCCTGAAATTCATCATCAAAATTATTGAGATAAGTTCTAAGGTTTTCAGGTTTATCTCTATCAGGATCAACAGAAACAAGAAAAACCCTTATTTTATTTGAATTTTCTGACAATGCTTCTTTCACATCTGATAATTGCTTCATGGTTAAAGGGCATATGTCTGGGCAGTAAGTAAAACCAAAAAATAGAATGTTCCATTTACCTTCGAATTGATCTGGAAGAAATTCATTCCCCTTATCATCTATTAAATTAAAATCTGCTAGTTGCCTTGGAGGATCAACGAAATATGCTCCAAGTGCTTTGTACTCGTCTTGAGTGAGTTCTCGTGGGGTATAAAATCTAGATAGGAATAAGGCCAATATTAAGGCCATAAACCCCATACAGCATGCAACTGTTAAGAATATTCCTTTATTCATAAGTAAATAAAATGATCAATAAGCATAGCGGCAAATAAAAGAGCTAAATAAACTATTGAGTATGCAAAAGTTGGCATGGCCACCGCATTACTGTCATCCATATACAATCTAAAGGAATAAACTAAAAAGATACCACCTAAGATCAGCGCTGAGAAAAGATAAATTTCACCAAACATCTGCACAGCATAAGGCAGCATGGTACAAGCCAGTAGAAGGAAGGTATAAAGAAGGATGTGTTGCTTTGTGAAGGGAACTCCCTTCTGAACTGGCAACATAGGCACTTCGGCATCTGCATAGTCATCAACTCTGTAGACTGCTAGAGCCCAAAAATGCGGAGGAGTCCAAACCATAATAATCAGAACAAGTAGTAAAGCATTTGGTTCAATAGTATTTGTAACAGCAGTCCAGCCAAGTAATGGAGGCATGGCGCCAGCTAATCCTCCTATAACTATATTTTGACTGGTCATAAATTTTAAATAACGCGTATAGATAAACCCATAAAAAATAAAAGTTAGAGTTGTAAGTAGCCAAGTCAGGAAGTTTGTAAAATTTAAAAGCATCCAAGAACCTGACACATAGAGCAATATAGAAAAGATAATTGCGTGCTGGCTAGAAATATCTCCAATAACTAAAGGCCTGCTTGAAGTTCTATTCATCTTTGCATCTATCTTTTGATCAAAAAAATGATTTATCACTGCAGAAGAGGCGGCTAAGAAACTAATACCAATTAAACCAAAGACTAAAACGGTAATAGGAGGGTTGAAATCTGCACCTATGAGCATACCGCTCACGCATGAAACAAATAAAAGCGCCTGGACACCGGGCTTTGTGAGCTCGAGATAACCTCTCCAATTTGATAAAACTGTTAGCATAAATTAAGTTTCTCTTAATCTTAGAACACCTAAGTAAGTTATTAATAATAACCCACCTAAATTATGACCTACAGCTATTAATAGCGGTAAGGCAAAAATAACATTAGAAATGCCAAGCAAGACCTGTAGTGTTAAAAATGCCAGCAAACCAAAAGCCATATAAGAAAAATTCTTTTTATATAGATGAAAGCTTAAAAACAAAAGGAATAGAGTCACAATTATTGCCCCAAATCTATGCGTAACATGAATGGCAACTCTAGATTCATGGTCTAGCTGACCTCCTAGGTAATTTGGTCCTATGCTTTGAAAGAAATTAAAGCCTTCTTTGAAATCAGCTTCAGGTAGAACTTGTCCTTGGCACAAAGGAAAGTCGGTGCAGGAATAAGAGGCATAGTTAGTGCTAGTCCAAGCTCCTAGAAATATTTGTATAGCCACTAAGAGGATTGAAATGTTGAATAGTCTTTTTGTGATTAATTCAAAGTCCCACTTACTTCTGTTTTCTAAATGATCCTTGGCCTTAAAATACAAAAGCCAAACAAAGGCAGTGGTTAGAAAACCCGACATCAAGTGTGTGGTTACAACTTGAGGCCAAAGCTTGAGACTTACTGTCCAATAGCCAAAAGTTCCCTGCATAATTACCCAAACCAATAAAAATAGACTTATCTTTTTCACGTTGGCAGGTACATCTTTATTCGTGTACGCAAGAAAGGCGATACACACTATGAAGAAACCCAAGGCAGCAGCAAAGTACCTATGTACCACCTCTGGAATTGCTTTTGCAACTTCATAGGGCGTTTCAGGAAAACTAGAGTTTGCTAGATTGATCTCTTCTGGACTTACTGGAATAGTCACAAATCCATAACAACCTGGCCAATCTGGACAACCCAGACCTGCATCAGCTAATCGAGTCCAAGCGCCAAGGGCAACAACAACGAAGCCCAATAGGCCCGACCAAAGAGAGATTGATTTGATACGTTCCATATTTATCCTATTTTTGAGTTTTGAAGGACTTTCTTAATATCTTTGAGCAACTCACCACTCGGAAGAGTTGAATCATAGATCAATATCCCATTCCCCAAGGGGTCGAATAAAATATAAGGAGAGTCTTTTAATTTTTCATTTACCGAGGGAGGGACTAAGTCCATGTTTATAGATCCTGTGTTTAGAAGCGGATACTCATTGGTAATCTTATCCATTGAAGCCTTTGATAGGTTATTTGAGTCTATATTAATGAGATAGCGAACCACCCTTCCACTATCTTTTGCGAGTCTTATATTGATCTGTCTTGATGTATATAAAGTATCCCAACATTTCTCAGTGCAATCTCCTGAAACAAACTGGACTACCGACCACTTCCCAGGAAATTCGTTTACTAGCGGCCCAGAATCTACTTTTAGGGCCAAGTCACTTAACTGAATAGGTTCCGGTAACAATGTTCCTTTATTAACTTTTCCTTCTGGAGTGTAGCCACTATAGAACATAGCCGAGCTGGTTATTAAAACTATTATTGGAGTTAAAAATATTAAAGAAGCTATTATTCTTCCCGAATTCTTTTTACTTATTTTCATGATTAATCCTTCTTAAAACCGAAATGAAAAAATGAACAAATTAGTACCAAAGCCAAACCAAACCACTGGACTGCGTACCCGTAATGTCTTGAAGGCTTTAACTCAATTGGTTTCCATATAGGCTCAAGGGCACCTATAGAGCCTGCAGATAGTTGAATGACAGAGTTATTAAGGTCCTCTCCTAAATCACTCTTTGCTTGAGCATAATCTAGTTCTTGAACATATTTTGGCCAATCTTGTTCAAGGATCTCGTTAGCCAAACTTAGTCCGAACCTTTTGAAAGGAGAGAGAATGCCTTGTATTGATAATTCTGAATCACTTATCGCTAATCCTTGATAATTAAAATCTTCTTTTGAAATCCAGCCTCTATTTACTAAAAAGGTTTTATCTCCACTGGATTCAAAGGTAGTAAATACTTCGTAGCCTGCTTCTTGCATGTAAAGTCTGTTATCTAAAAAATAAGACTCTGCACCGAAATATCCGTTTAAATTAATGGTCCTATATGTCAACTTATCCGCACTTGTTATGTCCATTTCTTTTTCATTAATAACCGGTAAAGATTTGTTTTCATAATGCTGACTTACAATCACTTCTTTTTCTAACCCCCTACTTACTTGCCAAGAACCTAAGTAAATTAAAATAGGAAAAAAGAATACAAAAAATGCAGTCATTAATTTTCCTGGGTTAAATTTATCCATATTTATTTTTTTGGGCTGAGTGTATAATTCTCAATCTTTCAAGATGATCAAATACTTCATAATATTCTTAATCGTGGCTATGTTTATTAGCCTGTTTAGAGGCGCCTTCTTCCTTATTAAGGACGGTGGATCATCTAAAAGAACTGTACATAGTCTGGGCGTCAGAGTGTCTATCGCAGTCGTACTTTTTATAACTCTAATTTATGGTTTTATTACTGGGCAAATTGGTCCCGGTGTCTAAACTTTTACATTACGTAAACGAAAGCAACCAAGCAAACCCAAACCACATCTACAAAGTGCCAATACCAAGATCCGGCTTCAAAGCCAAAATGGTCATCAGCAGCAAAGTGCCCTTTCAAGCTTCTGAAAAGCATAATCGTAAGAATAATTGCACCTAAGCAAACATGGAAACCATGAAAGCCTGTGAGCATAAAAAATGTAGTGCCGTATATTCCCGTATTTAGAGTTAAACCATAATGTGCATAAGCTTCATAATACTCAACACCCTGTACTACTACGAAAAGATAGCCAAGAACTAAAGTAATACCTAGCCAAATATTAAACTGCTTCCTGTTACCATTTTTTAGACCTAAATGAGCTATATGAACTGTTACGCTAGAAGCCAGCAAGAAAATTGTATTCCATAAAGGTAACCAACCCAAAACTCCGCCCAATCCACCAGAAGAGTATGCGGTTGCTAATGACATATCTTTATCAGGTCCTGCAAATACTGCCTGATCTGGAGTAATCATCAAAGGCCAACTGGCTTCAAATCCTGGCCATAACATATTAGCTAAGCCTTTTTCACCTTCACCACCTAGCCACGGAACAGCAAAGTTCCTTATGTAAGCTAATGCAAAGAAGAATGCAAAAAAGAACATCACCTCAGAGAATATGAACCATGCCATCCCATATACATAGGAATCTTTAAGCATGGGATTATTTAAACCGGCATGATTTTCTTGTATTGTCTGCTTAAACCAGTAATACATTGTTGTCCAAATCATGGCGAAAGAAAGAAGCAATATTAAATAAGAGTTAGATTCTGTGCCTACATCTATAACCGTATTTGCTGCACCTATAATAAATACAAGCAAGCTAATAGCCATAGCAAAAGGCAATTTACTCGACTCAGGTACATAATAATTTTGTTGCGACATTTTCTCCCCTTTTATAAATTAGCTAAATCATTTTTTGGTTGAACTCTATCTGTAATATCAAACAAAGTATAACCAAGACTCAAAGACCCTATCTCTTTTGGTAAGGCAGGATCAATTATAAATCTAACTGGTAATTCAATTCTTTCTCCAGCCGCCAAAGTCTGTCTTTCAAAGCAGAAGCATTCGGTTTTGTGAAAATATTCTGCACCTCTTCCAGGAGATACACTTGGAATGACTTGTCCTACCATCTCGTTATTAGTTGGATTATAGAAAACAAAGTTTGCCTCATATTGATTGCCGGTTATAACTCTCATCTGAGATCTTTCGGAATCGAATACCCATGGCATAGACTCATTGTTATGGGTCATAAATTGAACAAGCAGTTCTCTCTGTTCAGTAATGGCTTTTGACTCTTCACTTAGAAAACTCGGTCCTGTGACCTTACCATTCAAGCCAGTAATTTCGCAAAATACGTCATACATAGGGACAAGCAGCCACCCAAAGGCAAACATTCCTACAACTATACCTGTAAGATTTCTTAATGTTTTTCTTGCTTCCAAACTACTTTAATTGTGGTTGAACTGTAAATGAGTGATACGGGGGTGGAGAGCTTAAAGTCCACTCTAAACCAAGATCTCCTGCGCCTTCCCATACTTCCGGCTTAGCTTTCTTTCCAGACTTAATCGCCTTGATAACAATGAATAAGAATAAAAGTTGCGTCAAGCCAAACACGAATGCACCAACACTTATAAGTGCGTTGAAATCTGCAAACTGAAGAGCATAATCCGGATACCTTCTAGGCATTCCCGCTAAACCAACGAAATGCATTGGGAAGAAAGTTACATTGACTGATATAAAAGTTAACCAAAAATGTAATTTGCCCAAGGTTTCGTCATACATATTTCCTGTCCATTTTGGAAGCCAGTAATAAGCTCCAGCAATTATTCCGAATAACGCACCTGGAACCAGAACATAATGGAAATGGGCTACAACGAAGTAAGTATCATGGTATTGGAAATCGGCAGGAACTATTGCAAGCATGATTCCTGAGAACCCACCAATAGTAAACAGTGCAACGAAGGCGATTGAGAACAACATTGGGGTTTCGAACGATATAGAAC
>Ga0257106_1000644_pt1 | contig 19713 bp, 4 predicted proteins | sample LP_taG_3_FD_190177 | JGI IMG/M metagenome (GOLD analysis project Ga0257106, IMG submission 190177) | Marine microbial communities from Northeast Subartic Pacific Ocean, Canada - LP_J_2011_P26_10m | ecosystem: Environmental > Aquatic > Marine > Oceanic | place: Canada: Northeast Subartic Pacific...
TGCCAATGTCAAATTGTCAATATGGAAGTACCAGTAAGTATAAAGAGGGAGCGAAGCTCCAGGGAAAGCGTTCGACCCGCGCTTGCGCGGAGTTACCGTAACCGTTTTGGGTTTCACCACCTTCTAGGGCGTCTCCCAGCCCCCCCCTGTGGGCTATCCCGCGCAGCTGTACAGGGCTCGATGGCCCAGCGTCCGTCCTCCGATCACAAGGCAATACACACAGGCTGTCGCCATCCCACAGTTCACAAATTCACGCGCACAAGCTATTCCCACTCGCCGTTTCGCGAGCGCACTGGGCTCACGACATCTATCTACGTGGTGCGTGCGGTTCTCCTTTGCGCACTCTCACGCGTGTTTCGCAGATCGTGCCCCCCACCTCCACCATCGTGCCGTGCACTTGCGGACGGTGCTACTTCAGCGTCTGGAACCCGCACATACATGACGACCACGGCCCAGAAAGGCGTCGAGCTGCAACCAACCGGGCCCGCAAGCGTGTCGTAGCCTGTCGGCGGCGGCACTTCCCAGCCCACACCGTGGTTTGCACCGGCGTCGAAGCAGACCCAGGCCGAACGATCCGTGACCGCAGGATCGCGCGCCACGGTGACGAAATGCCCGCCGCGGCGGTTGTCGGTGTGCATCAGCATGGCCACTACGCGGTAGGTTGCCTGGTGGTGTGCTAGCCGTCGGTCGTTGCACGGCCGTAGGCTCGTGGCGTAGTGGAGCTTGCCTCTGTCGGGCAGCCGGAGGACCACGACGTCTGCGGGCGCCGCGGCGTCGCAATTCGCCACGGTGATGCGATGCGTCTGGTGCCTGCACGGCTTGCTCATGGGGACCATGCGGGGAGCGCCGAACATTGCCTCTTCGAATGCGGCCCATGGGCACCAGCCGTTTGCTTCCAGCCTGTCCGCGTCGATCGCGATCGCGGGCGGTGCCGTCATGGGGTGAAGCCCGCAATCCGGGCAGATGTGCGCTTTGGGCTCCACACGGCAGATGTTGGGTGTGTCCGGAAGCATGCGTTGCAGGACCTCGTCGGCACGCCCGGGTTCTGTCACGATCTGGTCGAGATGTGCGTCTAGCTCCTGTCCCGACGCGTAATAGTGCCGCTTCTGTACACGTTGCGGCGCGTCCGCAACGCACAGTGCATCGCGCGCCTTCGTGAGGTCACCCTGGAGCGCCATCCACTGTGACTGCTGCATACGGAGCTGCAGCCGCTGTCGCAGCGCCCGCCACTGCAGCATGGGGGCAGCCCGGTGCATGTTACGCCATATCGTTGTGTGGCTTTTGCCATGAGCGACGCGGAACTGTCGGCGGTCGTTGGCGGGGTAAGCCATTTCGGGCAGGCCAAGACGGTGCAGCCAGCATTGGCACGCTTCCCAGGCGGCGAGCGCGGCGTCGTACGGACAGCGGCTGTGGCCGGCGCGTGCTACAACGTGCCGAGGGTTGACATCCATATGCTGAGGGGCGTCCCCATCGATGAGTGGCCGAGGGTTGGGGTCCACATGTTGACGGGTGGCTCGTCCGATAGCGGGAGCTGGTTGCATTACATGAGATCCGATGCCTGACCCCTCGCTCGCGCATGGAAGCGTGGCCGCCGCTGGCGGGCTGCTCGCAAGCACACCGGCGGCGACGGTGACGTCCGCGACGGATGCGACCGCGTGGTTGCTTGCTCGGACCTCGGGTCGAGGCGCATGTGGGAAGGCAGTGTCCGCGACGCGTGTCTGGGCAGCCAGGTATGCTTCCGCCGCCCGGCGTACCTGTGTTGGGTCCCACGTGCCGGCAGTGTAGCCAGCGGCCCACAGATGCAGATCGGCCGGGTGACGCAGGCGTAAGAGCCAGCGCTGGTCGTCCGGGTCCGACTTATCGAAACCTACCACGAATAGTCGGCGGCCCTCGCGAACACGCGAGAGGAGCACCATGAGGTCGCAGAGCGAGAGACGGGGCCGCACGTTCCCGCTGTACGGCCGTCTCAAGACGATGATCAGGTGGTCGAGCGTCTTGCCCTGCAGCTTGTAATCGGTTACGGCAAACGCCAGCTCCACCTCCGACTGCTCCAGGGTGAGCTTGCGCGGGACCGCATGCCGTGCCGCCCAGCTGCTGGCGGGCGTGTAGGATTTGCCGCGGGGGTTGATGCGCATGGGCAGCACCAGCGTCTCGTTCGTGGGGTCGAGGGATGCCCCGGCGGCCAGTAGCTGAGCATGTGCACGTGCACCGACCGAGGGGATGACGTTGATGGACAGCGGCGGAGACGGAAGGATCACGACGACGGGATCGCCAGGCTTCGTGTGCGCAGCTGCGTCACGGACCAGGTCGTCCAGGTTGCATTCAGGGCCCACACAGAGCGAGTGCATGACAGCGTCGCACCCTGTGCCGACGAGGGAGGGACAGGCGCCGTTAGGTGGTGCAGCAAGTGCTCGGCATGGAGTCGGGAGGGCCGGGTCGCTAGGCGCGGTATGTCAGGGCATACCGTTCACGAGGCCTCGGCCGGTGTCAACGTTATGATTGATCACCGCCGGTGCGCCGAACACAAAGCGACCCCACATGCCAGTCTCGTGCTCGTACAGGCGTTGCTTCTCCTCGTCGTTGAGCCACCCCGCAGCCTGCCCACGGATGGGTAGCTTCCACTCGATGACCACCCGGTGGTGGTATGCACCAAACGCGCGCGCCTGGCGCTGGTTTATCATGTGCCGTTCGCGGTTGCCGATCACACCTACTCTGGCGAATCGGAGAGCGTCTCCTTCACGTGCGATGGCCTCGGCGGTGAGCGGATTGAGGGCGTTGATAAGGTCCATGGTGACGGGTGCGTCGCACGGTCCGTCGGCGCGAAGGGTGGTTAGCCGGCTCGTGTGGTCTTCATCGTCGGTGCGGTGCTGCTCTGTTAGCACCGGGAGGAGATGTGCCCTGCGCAGCTGCGTCAGCCCGCGCGCGGGGGCTCCGGAGGTGTCCTCGTCGGCGACCCCGCGTTTGAGCAGTGTTGCGAGGTGCGGGAACCGCGACAGAGCATCCGCCACAAGGGCGGTGTGAAGCCCCGTCCCGCCGACGCTGGGCAGCTGGTGCACGTCGCCTACCAGCACGACTACAAGTCCGCCGAATGGCTCCGGACATTCCAGGAGTTGCTGCAGACGTTTGTCCAAGTAGCCAATTTGCGACACATTGACGAACGAGAACTCGTCGAGGACGAGTACCGTCAGCCGCTCTGCGCTTCCGCCGAGTATGCGTTCAAAAGTTGCCTTCTGCTTGGGCCGAAGGTCGGCAAACCCTGTCGCTCCCGTTGCCGCGGCGATACCGAAGAACGTGCAGTATGTGGCGGCCGGTGCCGGTAGCGCCGTGACGGCGACGCCGGTGTACGCGCTGAACGCCACCATCCCGAGGTCTTCGTCTGACATCCATGCCTGTAACGAGCGCAGCAGCTCGGTCTTGCCAGTGCCCGGGGCCCCCTGCAGGAAGAAACACATGGGCAGCCCCAGCTGCGCGGCGTGCGCCGACGCCTGCACACCGTACTCACTACGAGGCACCCCGCGGCCTATGCCCACCTTCTGATGCCACGCGGCGAGGCGTACCGTTTTGTAAAGCCCGTGGAGAACGTCCAGCTGCTGACGGCCGAGCGGAGGGTCTCGTCGTTGGCCTTTCCGGTATTTCTGGAGCTCGGCAGCGCGCGCCGCCTCTGAGAGGACGGCGAAAGCAGCGGGCAGGGGCTCGAGATCACGCGGTGTTGGAGGATGCTGCGCAGCCCAGTACGCCCGGTTGATATCGGGAGGGGGCTCCGTAAGCGTGACCGCCTCGGACGCGAGGCATCGATCGTGCTTCTCTGCGAGTTCGGTATCGCTGTACTGCGACCACGAAGCAACCTGTGAGACGTAGTTCGCCCAGACGCGCGCCGTGTTCTGCACGGCGGCGGCGGGCGCTGGCAGGGCTGCTTGCAGCTGTGCGACCAGATCATCCGACCACGTCTCCGCCTTTGTCGCCTCGGCGACGCGCCGAGCATCGTACTTGCGCGCAGCGTGCAAGGCGGCGAGGTCCTGGGTTGCGTGTGCAACGGCCTGGGCGTCGTCCTTTTCCCGTTGTTGCTGGCGATCGTACTCCTCGCGTTCTCCCGCGGTCCAATGCTTACGGTTGCGGAACCGGTAGGCGCCATTGAGGAGCTTGAAATGGTGGGAGACGTGCACATGCTCCATGTGTTGCAGCAGTAGCTGCAACGAGTAGAGTGCCATAAGGTGCGGCAGACAAGGCGCATGCACGTCCTCGACACCGCCGAAGCCGTCGTCTGGCGGCCGCACAACGGTGAGGGCGGGGCGATCGAGGAACTGTTGTAGCGTTGCAGCATGCGCGGGCCGGGGCTTGTCGCCATCCCACGGCACGAACACGTGCACCATGTACGTGATTGCATGCTGCCGACGTTTCATCCACTCATCTGTCCGCTCGCCCTCACGTGCGCTGGGGGCTGGAAGCCTGGGAGCGTCCCGCCCGGCATGTACGGGGCACGCCAGCTTCCTCCGCAGTACCTGGATCTTCTTGCCGCGATCGGGGTGCCCTTCGGCGAAGTGGATACAACGCACACGGCGGTTGGTGTCAGCGCACATCTTCGGATCATCCTCCGGTGGCCGGGCTATGACATAGATGCATCTTGCGTACACCGCGAAGGAGCAGCCCAGCAACTCGTCGCCACGGAAGCGGTAGCATAGACTGAGGTCGTTAAACGCTTGGCGATGAGAGGCGTCCGTCCCGTTGAGCGGGACGCTCTCCGTCGTCTCGGCGGGGGCGATGTCGTCCGAGGGCGCAAGGCGTCCGGGTGGACGCGTAGGCGCTTGCACGTCGCCCATTTCTTGGTCATACGCAGCACTAGCCGCCCCTTCGGTCGGGGCTGTCACCGTCAAATGGTGGAAGTCATCCGTCCAGCTCTCGTCGAACGTGCAGCGGTTTCGCGCGTGGGCAGGACCGCGGCCTTCGAGGCGCCGCAGCTCGGCCTCTTCGTTCTGGTCCGCATCCGATTCGAGGCGTGAATACCAGGGTGCCCCTCCCACGGGGGACCCGTGCGGCGTCAGGCCCGAGGCAGCGTCGCCGGCGTGCAGGGCCAGCAGGGTCTGCGCATGGGATCGTAGGTCGCGGCACCTCACTACCTCCGGATGCTCTCGCTCAGGGTGCATGCAGACTAGAAACAGGCGATCGCCCACGTCGAGCATGTGGGTCTGCAACAGCATCACCGCATACAGCGACACCTGGAGGCTGTACCGCTGGAACTTGGTGTCCGGGACATCGTTCATGGGCCACGCACCACACGCGCCGTTGAAGCCCTGTGCATCTGGCCGTAGGGCGCTGTGTACGGCGGCGCGCTTGTAATCGACGAGCAGGAGGTTGCCGTAAGCATCCCGGAGCAGCACGTCGATCTGTCCAGCGCAGACGACTCGTCCGCCGCAACGAAACGCTACGACGAGCTCACTGCGGAACGGCCTAACCGCACCGAGCTCGGTGTGGCCTTGCAGGAGTTGGGTGAACTGGGCGGCCTCCCGTTCGTGCCCACAGGGCGAGGGAACAGGGAGCCCATTGACGACGCGTTCGCAGTACAGATGCAGGGAAGTCCCCAGCGAGCTTGCCTCCTGCCCGCGCGCCAGCCACCCGTGTATGATCGCGGAGGCCGCGTCGCCGTCTGACCCACCGGCCGCATGCACGTCCCTAATGACTCGGTGGTAGGGGCTGGCTGCGTTCCGCCGCCAGGCCGAGTAACGCGCCGCGACGACAGCCGAGGCGTTGAAAGCTGGAAAGCAGCTGGCGACCAGGCCGGTAGCTGATAGCGGTGCACGCTGTCCGTGCACGTGATAGACATGGCCGTCGGCCTCAAAGTGTAGATGCGCGTCTGCCGGCAGCGGGTGCCTTTGGGCAAGGGCCTGCGCATGAGGGGCGCAGACGGTGGCCGGCGAAACCACACTAGCCGCGCTCGCGGAGTGGTTTGCCAGATGGTTCACGATAGCAAGCAGCTGCTGCGCAAGCGTGGAGACGTCGGCGCTGCCGTCGAGACGATGGCATGCATGAGTGGTCGCGGCGGCCAACGCGCAGTGCTTGTCATGCATGCTCTGGAAGAACACGGCGTCCAAGTGTCGTTCCTCTGGCCTTGCGCGCGCCAGGGCGCGTCCTGCACACACCGCCGGTGGCGTATCCAGCCAAACGGTGATCGGTTGGTGGGGAGGCAGCACGTCGCTCAGCGCTGCATGTGCCACTCGGTACGCAACCGCATCCTGGTCGCTGAGATTCTGCTCGGCGAACACGCTAAGGTTGCTGCGCGGAGAACGCTCCGTTATGACCAATCGCACCCGCCGGCGACGCAGGGCCCCAGCCAACGGCGCAGTTATGGTAGGCAATACAACCAGCTGGAACTCGAGCGGCGAGAGCGAGCCCGCGTAGAACCGCTGCAGGAGCCCATGCGCGCGCCAAAGGTCCACCGGTTCCGGGATGCAGACCACGCTGGGGTCGCCCTGCAGGGCCGCCGCGAGTTGCGCCAGGACGGTCGACTTGCCGGCCCCGACGTTGCCTTCGAGCATCACGTACACGGGTGGGCCCCGCGGGGCACACCTAGGGGCGGGCGGGGGCGATGTCCACGGCGGAACCGGGGTCACGGTCGCGGAGCCGGCGTCGAGAGATTGCAACGCGAGGAGCAGTGGAGCAGTGTACGAATCGAGCTCGCCGGCCGGGACGGCGACGGACGTCCACCGCCACTCGGCCAATGGTGAGGGCCGGAGCTCGCCCTCCCAGCGCGAACAAACCACGAGCCGGGGCGAGGAGGAGACTAGCGAGGCAAGGCGAGGAACGTAGGGCGCGCGGAGGTGCACATTTAGTACGCGGCGTGACAGCACGTGCGCCGCGTCGATCGCAAGGGCATCGCCGTCGACTGGCGTTGCTGCCAAGGGATAGCTCGAGCAAGACGCCTCCTCCCCCGCCGACCGCACCCCACAGTGCGGAAGTGCCCATCCGCTGTTCAGCCCCACCAACAGCACTTCCGCAGCACGGCGATGGGCGCCGTTCGGGTCATCGGCGTCACCCAGGTGCTCGTCACCTAGATGCTCCTCGCTCAGTCGGACCAGTGCCAAGGCCGCATCGGTACCACAAGGGACGGCAGCACCGCCCACCCTCATCGCGCCGGAAGAATTGCCAGTCGGCGGACCGTCGCTCGGATCCGCCGCAGCGAGCAACGGCCCGCTGGCGTGCTGCGTCCTGTACGCTCGCTGGTCCACAGAGGTCGGTGCCGACGGCTCCCCATGCACATCGCGGAGGCCGTCACCGCCGTCGCCGTCCGTGCTTCCATCGTCCCCGCCAGCGCCTCGGAGGTGCAGCGCCACCGACGGTAGCAGTGCTCTGTCGGCCTCGGCCTCCGCTGCTGCGGCATCCCACCAAGAGGCGTCCAAATCCCAAATGGCTCCACCCGGCGCACGCCGCTCGACAGCCCGTCGGTGGAGCAGAACGAGCCGGCCGATCACCCGAGCTGCGCCGCGGAATAAGCGGACAGCTCGAAGCATCCGCACACACCAGTCGCGGGCCTCGACTTTGGCCCACGCGTTCCGCTGGCAGCAACCCCAGTACTTCGCGTCCTCGAAGCAATCTTGCATTGGCTCAAAGAAGGCGAAGCATCGCGGGCCGCAGAAGGTGAGCTCGATCCGCTCGAGGTCGTGGTAGAGCAGCACGTTGGGATCGCTTCTCCTCGCCAGCCGGTTGCACACGAAGCAGGGGCCCTCGTCCGAACCTTCGCCGTGCTCACCCTGCCGCACATCTGGCTGACGGGACGCACCCGCGCCATCGGCGCCCGGGCCGCCGCTGCCGCGGAGCCGCAAGGACCGCCTGCGCGCGGACCGCCGTCGGAGGGCGAGGCGTGCGAGCCAACCTCGTGCGAGCGCTTGCAAGCGCCGCGACGCCAGCGGATGCAGCAGCTGCAGGAAGTAGGCACGCGCTTGCACGGCTCCCGCCAGTTCGACTGGGAGGCGGAGAAGGAGCCGGCCGTCCTCGCGGCGGTGGTTGATCATCCCATCGATGCCGGGAACCAAATCAAGGGGACGGCCGGCCCTCACAGCTCGCATCGACGTTCGGCGCACGGCGGCGGGCCAAGCAAACTGGCTATAGGCCCACAAAAGGTCGTACCGTCGCTCGAGGTGGGGCAGTTGCGGCGGCGCGCGCTCGTGCCATAGGTGCCATATCAACGCGTCGGTGAAGCTAGGGAAGCCCGCCGGCGCTGGAGCCGACTGCATCCAAGGCGCCGCTGTCCAGCCCGTAGGCCCCCGGCAGTAGACTTGAGACGTGGACGAGTGGTACCAGTACAGCGCATCCCCAGGCGGGAGCTCCGCGATCCCGTGCACGTCCTGCCACCAAAACTCGTCGCGCTGCTCACGATGCCGCACAACCGGCGCTTGGCCGCCAACGACATCGTCCCCGCCGGCCGGGCCCGCGCCTCGAAGGTGCAACGCGGCGGTGTCGCTGGCTGCCACACCAGGCGCGGCGCGCCGCTCCCAATACCCGTCGCCGTACGAAACGAGGATCTCTCGACGGCGCCGTTGGATGTGAGGAAGCGCCGGGCGTAGCGGCTGTATGTCCGCAAACGGACGGACGGCCATCCATCCGTTGTCGTAGAGGATTGCATTCGCGGGCAGCCCTGTGTTGCGTGGATCGTTGGCGCGCTTAGGTCCACCGGGCCTGGAGCGCGCCGCGTCGCGGACGCCGCCGTGCAAGTCGACGAGGTACACCGAGGGCCCGTCGGGCGGGCGGGTGTCGAGCATCACACCGATGCTGTCTCCGCCGGCCAGAGCGCGTGCGCTGTAATAGCCCCACTCTCCGGGCTGCGTGGCGCTCTCCGTGGCCACGGTGGTTGCCAACCAGCCGCCGTGGAAGTCCACGTAGGTGACGATGACCCCCAGATGCGGGGGCAAGGCGGCACGCTCCTCCAGGCTGACCCAAGCATCGGCAAAGGCACCCCGAGCGGGGTGCATCCACGCATACCACGCGAGCTCCACGAGCCGTGCACCGCCATGCGCCTCACCCTGGTAGAAGCAGACGGACGGGGCGTCGGGCAGGGAAGCCGGATCTGCGTGCACCATCCCGCGGCGCCGCAGGGTCCGCGCGCCAACGGCATCGTCCCGGCTGGCTGGACCCACGCCTGTGCCCCCGCCGAGGCGCGCAAGCACGTGCACCGTGTCCCCCTGACGGAGACCGCAAGGCAACGCGGGGTCGAGCTGCTTGCCCTCCTTCACCAAGCGCCAGGCGGAGGCGGTCGCTGCACCGACTCGATCCCTGGCCGCGATGCGGACACACACGTCAGCGGCCAGGTCATCGCCGCACACACCCGCGAGGACGCCGTGGCGGCCGCGCAGATCTCTGTAGAAGATCTGAAAGCTGGGCTGCAGCATGGAGGGGGAGGCGCCTCCCTCCGGACGCAGCAATGGTAGCAGTGGTGGCGACACGCCCGAGGTGGCTTCCGCGCAATAGAAGTGGACAGCCCGCTGGTACGATGCAATGCCCGGGCACCAGTTGGGCAGCAGTCGGCACCAGCACACAAAGTACTCGCCGTCCGAGCGCAGTCGTGCAGCCTCCGCCTCTAGCTGTGCGTCCGTTGCCCCCATATCGCGAAACGCGCAAAGCACGGCGTGGACCACGTGCACAGCTGTGGTGTTGGGGACGCCGTGGAGCACAACAGCGTACGAATCGGAGGGCGCGGCGTGCAGGGCATGCACGGCGGCATGGCCGGTGACGTGCCGCGCCAAGGTCCACTCGGACACATGCACCCCGGCGGACAGTGCCGGTCGTTCAGCCTGCACCGCCGGTGGATCCCCGCCGCCACGAAGCCGCAGCAAATGCTTGGCACGCGCCGCCCGGACCACCTCGACCAGGCGGTAGCTCGGCTGGCCCCCAAAGGCGCCGTGCACGGTCGTGGAAGCGAGCCGCCTGCGGTCGCGCCAGGTCAAGCCAAAGATCTGCAAGCATACAACGGCGTCCACCTCGACAAGACGGAAGGCTTCAGCCCAGTAGTTGAGGCTCATGCGCTGCCTCGGCGTCGGGGCAACCCGCACTGTCTGGAGCGAAGATTCGAGCAATCGTCGCGGGACGGAGCATTCCGGCACCGCCCAGGCAGGACGCTCGTAGCCTTTCGCCCTGCGCCAGGCAAGCAAGGAACGGGACCGAGCAAGTACCCTCCGCCTGTCGTACATTCCGAGGCGGTCGGCTGCAGGATGAAGCAACGCCCACGGCGTGTTCATGCTAACGAGCAAGGCCCATGTCCCGATGGCGGCATCCCGAAAGGTGGTGCACGTGAGCATGGAGCGATGCAGCCATAGCACGGCGTCGCACAGTGTGGACAGCAAGATGATCCGGCAATGGCCGGCTGTTGGTAGACGTACTACGACTGGGCGAACGAGGTGCGCGGCGACGACACGCGCGACGTCAACGCCGAGCCCATCCAGCCGCCACAGCGACGGCGCCGGCTGCAAGTTTGCCGCCCTACGTGTGCGAGCTCGGCCCGGGACGGCAGAAGGCGCGTCCGCCATGCCCGCCATGTCGTAGTCCGCCTGGGCGACCGAGTCCGCCGCAAGACCCAAATTGCGTGAGGTTGCGTGCGCCGCCTCCGCATCCACCTGCACATTGGGCACAGCGTGAGTCGCATGCATCGAGGACGCGCCGCCGTTGGGCACGGCGTTTGCGTGCGCCGCCCCTGCCACACCTGTCCCAGCGCCCGCGTCGGCGCCGCCCTCGTCCGCGTCGGACGAGGAGACAACGTCAGCGAAAAAGGCCTCCTGCTCCTCGCCCTCGCTCTCTTCGCCTTCGCCGCCGTCGCTCTCATCGTGACCGGCCTGGTCGCCCTCGCTCTCGTCGCCCTCCCCGCCATCGCTTATGCTATAGCTGCTCTCGTCCCACTCGCTCTCGTCCTCGTCATCCGCCGCGACGGCGTTAAAGAAGCGATGAGCCGAACGCCAGGAGGCGAACACCTGGTGCTGAAGCAAATAGTCCCGCTCCCGTTCGAATCGCAGCAGCTGGGCCTCGTACTCGACGGATTCGTACTTGGCGCGCGCCGCCCTGACCACGTCGACCAGGCGGTACCCTAACTGCCGGAAGGAACAGTGGGCAGCGAATGGCGACCGGTCGCCATTCGCTGAGCGAAGGGTGTGCCCCCACATGAAGAGGTCGTGCGAGTCCACGCCGTACTCGCCCAATCGCTGCGTCGGCACTACGAGGCGGAAAATGGCCGCGTGCCAGTCTCGCACAAATTCTCGATTCCACGAGGGGCATGCCCAGTGGGCAAGCCTCCGCCATACCGCCAAATGCAGCTTCTCGGGTTCCACGGTGATACCCCCCCCCCAATTAAGCAGCAGCCCTTGACAGGCGGTTCGCTCCGCAGAAGGGATCCGCTTGTAGTGCTCCTCGAACAGATCTAACCATATGCGATTGCAGACGGCGTCCCGGAATGCAGTGCACGTCAGCATAAAGCGGCGCAACCACAGCACTGCATCGCACATGGTAGTCAGCCTCACCCGCCGGATGCAACCGCCGCATCGAGCATTGCCGCATGGGTACACGAAGCGACCCATGGCAGGACGGACGAGGTACCGTGCGATGTTGCGTGCAACGTCGACACCGAGCTCGTCCAGCCGCCACACGGGAACGGCGGAAGGTGGGTCCGCCATGCCCGCCATGTCGTAGTCCGCCTGGGCGACCGAGTCCGCCGCCAGACCCAGGTTGCGTGAGGTCGCGTGCGCCGCCTCCGCATCCACCTGCACATTGGGCACAACGTGAGTCGCAGGCATCGAGGACACGCCGCCGTTGGACACGGCGAGCGCGTGCACCGCCCGGTCTTCCATGTTGACGTCTTCGTCGTCGGCTTCATCGTCCGAGCCATTGCTCGGGCCACAGACGTCAAACCGGACGTCCTCCCATTCGTCGTCGAATTCGTCGCCCGAGCCAGTGCTCAGGCCATCGGCGCCGTCCTCACCGCAGCCCTCGCTGACAGCAGCGTCGTCGATGAATGCGTTTGACGCTACGACCACATCCTCCATGTCAACATCGTCCTCTTCCTCTTCGTCGGCGCCGGCACGCGGATCGTCAATGGCCAGCCTGCGCAAGTATAAGTCGTCGCGGTCCGCGGGGTCATCGGCACTCCCCGTGCCGGACTCGCCATCGCTGCCCCCTCCCTCCTCGCTGTCCTCGTCGCTCGTCGCGATGAAGCTGTCGTGGGTGTCGGAGTCGGTAGTGCCTGCCTCGCTGTCGTCGTGGTCTCCTCGAGGCCGTCGGGGCCGCCCGGCTTGCACCGTGGCCGCACACCCCGGCCCCTCCGCGCGTAGCTCCACACCAGCCGACCCGGAAAGCAGCTCCTCGGCGTATAAGACAACGCTCCATGGATGGACGGGAACGAAGGACTCGGAAGACCCATCCGCCTCGTACCCCAGCAAGAGCATCGCCGCCTGCGTGATCGACAGCTCCATGTCCATCTTGTTGACAGAGCGTTGGAGCAACCGCGTGGCCGCACGCACTCCGCGGTCGGCATCGCCACCTGACTGCTCACTGGCGCCTCTGTACGTAGTGTTGTGCAAATGTGCGTTCAGCACAACACTGAGCGATGTGCCGAGCTTGACCGAGTCCTTGGAGAAGTACTTGACCAAATACCACAAACAGACCAGGGTGCCCTGGCCGCACCCGAGAAAATACGGAGCCGTATTGGAACCGGTGCACGTGGTGAGCACCTCGGAGAAATCGACCAGGTTGGAGTTGGCGCAGCCGACGCCGCACCACAGCCGAAGCACACGAGCCACGTCGGCGTCATCGGCAGCCTCCAGATGAGCCCGCAAATGCCGGAGCGAGCCGTGTGCGAGCAAGTCCGCCACCGGCGGGAAGCGAAGCACGCGGTGGTATAGGTCACGGGCGGCATCCGCATCTTCAGGCGGCTCCTCGGAAAGGAGGTCGTCGAGCTCCGCCGCCTCATCCGCAAGCGTTGGGTCTTCGGCAGCGGCGGCCCTCACTGCCTTCGATGCTTGGGCGGAAACGGGCGGCCGCCGCTGCTCCATGGCCAACAGCCGCGGGTCCTTTGGCCATAAGTCGGCCCCGGTGCGTTGCGGCAGCGCCGGCTCCTCAGGATGTGCATCCTGGGGCCCGGCCGACGACGAGCCCGACTCCAGTGGGGCCTGGGGCTCCGCTGGGGACTCACCCTCGGGCTCGTCCGGCACAGAACCGGCCGTGGTGCCGTGGCTGGGCTGATCGCGCATGGACGCCGTGCGCTGCCAACCCTCCTCCCGCCATTCGCGCGGCGCCACAACCGCGATGTCCGCCGCCCCCTTGTTCACATCCTCCTCAGGCGCCTGGCTCGGCCAGTGGAACGAGCAGCGCTTCCCTCCGCACCACGGCGGGAGGCCCTCCTCCCCGTCGGGGCAGGGCAGCCCCGCCGCAACGCAATCGCCCCGGTGGGTCGTCCCGCTGCACACCCCGGGTCCGCCGCACGGTGGATCGAACCATCGGCGCGTCGCGGGCAGCCTGCATCCTGGAAACTGTGCACGCGGGGCACAATCGCCAGGCGAGCTGCGTTCCACCAGCTGCACAACCGTGCACGCGTGCAGCGGGTGCGGCCTCGGATACCCACCGCGGCATCCTATGCAGCCGCTCGGAGGCTTGTGACACGTGTCCTTGTGCTCGTGGTCACCCATCTCCACCGCGGCGAAAGCAGCCTGCTGGGCCCCTGCTGACGTGTCCAATTGGAATGGCGGCTGGAACGAGTTTCGACGGGCAGCCACCTTGCGCCCCACAGCGCGTTGGGCACGATGCACAATGTGCACTTCCCAGTCCACCGCAGTACACAACTGCGCCTCGAGCGCCGCCGCCACCTTCCCGAAGAGCTCGTCGTCGCGCACCACGGACGCGATGGCCCACGGGGACATCGACGTCCACAGCGCACCATGAACATGCAGGGCTTTGCGGCCGCTCGTCTCGGTGACGTGGATGTGCGCGGTGGGCACACCAAACACGCCCTTGTGTCGCACCATCGCCTTCCTATGCCGATTGTCCGGGAGGCCAAGCAGGATAGTGTGGGTGGCGTCCACGATTCGCTGGTAAGCCTCCGACGTTGCGACGGGGTTGTCCGCAGCGAGCCGCTGCAGCCGCGCCTCCCGCCCGGACCGAGTGAGTGCCTGCAGTTCGCGACACCACCCAGCCTCCCTCGCCGGTGCGGAAGCAGGGCTACCGTCCGTGCCGCCGTCGAAGTCGCCGCGCAAGACTCGCAGGAGGTCGTCGTAGCCGTGGGCATCCAGCACTGGGCGCTCGTGCAGGAGGCCGGTGCGAGCCCAGGTGGCCTCCGACGGCGGCCTGACGAGGCCGGTAGCGTCGCCGTTCCCAGAGGTGGCGTGGCTCAGGCGGATCGATAGCGTTTGGTGCACGTCGTCCACCGAGATTGTGTAGAACACGCTGGGTGCGCCGTGCGTCCGCGTGACGGCGAGCATCTTCGTCACCACGGCGCCACGCTCCGCTCGGCTCCACGGGACGCTCTTCCCGCTCACCTGCAGGAGCGGCAAGAGGGTCTGCTCGAGGCGTCGCGCGTCCTCCCCCTTGGGGTCCTTAATAGCACGCTCCACACTAGGCCGAAAGTCCGGCTGCTGCACAAGCGCCAGATACTCGGCCGCCTGCGCCCGATCGATGCGAGCCTTGCACGCACGCAGCGCCACGTGGCGCTGCTTCTGGTTCGCAAGCACAAACAGCAAGGCGGGAGTGTGTGCAGCCGCGGCTGTAAACTGCCGGAGCAGGTGCCGCACGAACGTATCCGGGATGGACCCTTTGGCCTTCCACGGACCGTACACGGCACCGTCGCCAGCCACGCCATTCCATCGCATCAACGGGAAGACGCTACGGAACTGCCGCATGAGCTGCAGCCCGTTGGTGTCAAACTCGGACACCGGGTTTGCACTGCGAGCCACGAGCCGCCTGGCAGTCGGCGCCTTCTCCTTCGATGGCGCCCCTGCTGCTCCGAGCACGGGGAGGGCCTCGAATGGGCGGTGGTCGGCCCACTCCTCCGGCCGTGGAGGGACCTTGCTCCAGGCACCAACATCATACGCTGGCAGCCGCAGGTGCGACATATGAAGTGGCTGCTGATCCGCGTCGACGCAAACATCGTACATGAGCCCTAGGCCGTCCAACTGCAGCTTTCCATACGCCAGCGCCGGTGTGATGTGCACCCCTCCGTCAGAACTGGCCAAGCGCACCCACACACGGCACATCTCCAACGGTATCGGCGGCGACGCCACGCCATCCGCAGGGCGAACCGTGGCGGAATGCGGAGCAGCGGCACCGTCGTCTCCGGGCGCCAGCAAATCGAACAGCACTCGCCGGAACCACTGCTTATCGTAGTCGCGGCCAGCATGCACCCCAAACTCGGCGGCCAGAGCGTTCTTCAGGGCGCCCGGAGTGGCCACGTCGAGATCCTGCGTCGCTATGAACTCCTGCATGAAGGCACGCAGGCGAGTGGCATCCACAACCTGCACATGGCCGCCCCCGGCGCCGGGCCCCGGTTCCGGCGGCGCCGGCGCACCCGATGGTGCGGACGCGGCGCCGTCCTCGACCACACACGGCCGCCCATCGTCGTCAAACCCGAACACGTCGCCTGCCGCCGCAGCATCACCAAGGGGCACGTACACCTCCACGTCATCCCACGTTTCCGCGGTCGGCGCAAGGCTCGACCACGGCCGCAGCTGGCCGGCAAACACATTGACAACCTCCCCCGCATCGGTCAGGATCTCATACCGGCGACGCTGAGGCTTATGGGGATCCGGGTCGAGCTGGTCACGAACCTTAGCGGCGACCACCTCGTCGCACGCGTCGCGATACCACACCGACATGCCGTCTTGGAAATAATGGTGTGGATGGCTTGCCAGCGCGCACATAAGATTCCGGCGCGTGGCCTCGTCGCCCGTTAGCTCGGACGCCCACACCCCGCAGTGCGTGACGGACGGGTCCTCAGCTTCCTGTCCATGGTGGCCAGCCCGAGCAGCTTGGCGCGTCGCCGCCAAATCGGCCAGCTCCACGCGCACCTGGGCGATATCGCTGTTTTCCAGCTGCGAGAGCCGCTCCGCTCCCATGGCCCGTGGGCAGAGCTTGGCGCCTTCGTCCTCAATCGAGTCCGCTAGGTCACGTTCCATGCCCGAAAGAAGCGTCGTCAGAGTGTCGAACGTTGGCAAGGGCTCATGGAAGTCGGCCGTGCGCCCGCCGCACACCAACTCCAAGCGACGCCGCATACGCAGGTGGTTATAGCAGACCTCGGGACGCGCTCTAACCACGTTCGTCACCTGCATCCACCGGTGGAGGCTGTCCGACTTGCAATCCTCGCCGGCCAGCACGAACTGAATGGCCCCCCTCTCGCGGATCCACGCCGCTCGGTCTTCGATGGCCAGCACGGCCTCGGTTGGGCCCTCGTGCGGGAAGTAAATGAGGTCGCCTCGCAGATAACCGTCCACGTGAAGGCCGTACGACGTTCGTATCTGCGCGAGGCGAGAGACGGTCAGATGCGACGGCGCGGGCGGTCCACAAGGCGGGGCCCAAGCACGCACCTTGACGACCACGTGGTACAACCGATTCGGAGACAGCAGCAGCTCCTCGAGCACCGACAACGTGCCAAGCTCGGGGACCCGAGCCAGATTGCCGTAGTCCACGTTGGCCACGTTCATCGACGGCCGCACGCCTTGCATGAGAGCCGATGCACATTTGCGGCATAGCAGGCACGCAGGCTCCGGGCCACGAACGTCGACGAGGTCAGGGTGCAACCAAAAGTACTCGCCCCCGCCGGGCGCCTCGTAGACGCTGCATACCCGCGACAAGTCGACGGCGCGCTCCACGGTGCCCATCGGCCCGAGGAGCGGGAAGTCGCGCAGGCGCTCGGATGCGGCTCGCCAGGTCGCCTGCTCGGCCACCGTCAAGCGCAGAACGCTCAGCTCGTCCAGTCGGTACCACGTGTACTCGGCCTTCGTCTTCGTTCCACGAGGCACCGAAGCACGGCCCGGCGCGGCGTCGCGAACCTGACAGATCGGCACCACGTCGCCCCCCTCCAGATCGTGCCAATGCTCGAACAGATCCACCTGCACATGAACACGGCCCCGGACGCGCACCTTCCGTTGGCGACGCACCTTGGCGCGCCAGCCGACGGCATCGCCGCCGATCGGGTAGTCGGGATACGCCGCTGCAAGGAGGCACACATCATAATCCCGCAAGGACGGCACCGACGGATGCGCCTCCCGCAGATACTCACGTCGGACTTCCAGGTGCGACCAATCATGCAGGTCGGCGTTGCTTGTGCTACTGCCCGCATCGTCGCCCCCCGGCGCCGGCATGGCCGCCGCAGCCCCGGCAAGGTTGGGCTCACCCGTATCATGCGGATCCTCCCCCTCCGCCCACGCGACAGATTCATGGTGCGTCGGCTGCCGGATCGCGCCGCTATGGAATGCGTACATTGCACAGACCACCTCCACCTCCTCGAGGTCCTCAACGTCGCCGTCAACCATCACCACGCGCCACAGGGCGGCCTCCCCGTCGCTCGCCGGCAGATACTTGCTCACGGTGCCATCGCACGCGACGCCGCGGAAGAACTGCCGCGTTGCCCGGCCTACCCATGGACCCGCATCCTCCCACGGATACGGCTCGTCCCCTTGCGACCCCTGCCCCGCGCCGGAACGGCCGCCGATGGCCGGGTCAAACATGCGCTCCTCAAGGACAGCACCAGGCATCTCGGTGGCGGTGCGAACGCCGCACGAGGCGCACGAGCAAACCGCCGCCGCCATCGCCTTCGTGTATTGGTTCACGCACGCCACCTTCTCATCCGCTGACACATGCATGTCGTTCTCGACGAGCTCCGCAAGCTGGGATGCGGACATGGCCAACGAAGGGGTGTTGGTGCTCGCCGCCGCCCCGACCATACAATCCCTGGGTGCAAGCACGCAGGGGACGCTCAGAGAATGCCAAGACGAAAGACAGCACAGGGCGCACGCAGCGCACGGCAAAGGCTCGGCCCTCACCACGCGGCCTGTGCACCCAATGCGTAATTCGGGCACCCGCGGCCGCATGACTCGTGGGGCAGGCAGGGGCACTGCCCGTCTCGTCTCCACGGCGGCAACCGCTCGAGATCGGTGTCCCGGCACGCCTCCCTGGCGACACGGCTCGCTTCCCGCTGGCTCAACGGCGGCATGCCCAGCCGGTCGGGGAGCTTGTTGAAGTTGGCGACTCGCTCCCTTGCGCTCACAATGCGCTTCAGCTGCGAGTGCACGACGCCCAGCGCCGCGGCTAGAGCGGTATCAGCGGCAGCCTCGTCGCCCGATTGCCTGCGGCCAGCGACACGGAACGCATCGGGGCGACCGGCACGATCCTTGTTGACCGCCACATGCTTGGCGCAGCGGAACGCCTTCCACTCCTCCTCGTACTCCTCCAGCCGCTGCCCGACGGGGCCCTTCGCCCACGCGGCAGAGACCGCGACGCGCTCGCGACGCCCATCGGCGATGGCAGCCAACATCACGTCCACCTGCTCCTCATGCGACGCGTACACGGCCAACCCAACCGCCTGCGGCAGGCACGAGAAGGGCGTCGCAAGCACTGTGAGCAGGAATGCAGCCACCGCGAACTCAGGGCGCGGCCAGATCGAACGGAGGCATCGCTGCACTGCACACCGCGCACGCCCGCTCGACATCCGTCCGCGCGCGCCTCGAGTCCTTCCGCACGACCGCCCCCTTCTTGTTCAGCTCGCGGCGGTACAGCTGTACCGCCAGGTCGAATCGCTCCTCGCGTGCCTCGCTGACCGCCCGGGCAGCTTGGCGCAGCCCCTTGCTAACCCGCGGGATGGCCCAGCGCTGGGTGCCGCCGATGCGGCCGGCCCACTCCCCGAGCATAGCCACGTACCGCTTTGCCGCCGCACCGTCTGCCCGCGGGGTGGCGATCCGCACGTCGGCCGCCTCTGCGCGAACCCATTCCGCCAGAGCCGTGAGCAGAGCCTCCTGGCCCACGGGCCATCCCGGCACAGGCTCAGCGAAGGACTGCACACGTCCAAAGAACAAGGGCAACACCAGGGTCGGAAGCATCGTCAGCAGGCGCAGGCAACGCACCGATGGAAGGACGCGAAAGCAGCCACGCACCGCGGCCGAGAGCGAGTCTCGCTTCGTCAACGCCCGCCGCGCAGCAGGCTTAGGTGCATCGCCACGAAACTGCTTCCGCAGCCGATCGACCGTCTTCACAAAGGCCTTGTGGGCCGGGATAAGGTGGGGCGGGGTGGCAGGGAGCTTCTGGCCCGCGTGTCGAATGGCTTGCGGAAGCACCGGCAACTTGGCGGTGGCGGGGTCGGCGGCGACTTCCCCCCACTTCTGCGCGTGCGCCTGGTAGACAGACACATGTTCCCCGAGCGCGTCAAGCACTGTCGCCACAGCATGCCGCACCAGCCGGCCCCGAGCCTCGAGCGCCGGATCCAGCACGGGCACAGCGGCGCCGCCGGTGGCTTCTGCTCGTGCAACCCCGCCCTCCATTCGAGCGCCGCCGCAGTCCGTCCGTGGCTGAAGAGGGCTTGGGAAGCGATGTCCGGAGCGCTCCGCTCGTGTCCGGACGCTCGGGCTCATGTCCGGAGGCTCGTCTCGTGTCCGGACTCCGGAGGGCCTGCGTACAGAGAAAGAAGTAGAACGAACGCGAGAAGCGTGTGTGGGAGGGGGGGTGGCCGCACTGCTCTTCTCTTACTTTTTCTCGCGCTACCTGTGG
>Ga0257106_1000647_pt1 | contig 19615 bp, 12 predicted proteins | sample LP_taG_3_FD_190177 | JGI IMG/M metagenome (GOLD analysis project Ga0257106, IMG submission 190177) | Marine microbial communities from Northeast Subartic Pacific Ocean, Canada - LP_J_2011_P26_10m | ecosystem: Environmental > Aquatic > Marine > Oceanic | place: Canada: Northeast Subartic Pacific...
GGAAAGACGAAGACAAAGTCGAAGTTGGCGAACGATTGGCGACGATATTTGCGAAAATGGAGAGTTTGACCAAAGATGTGGCGGAGACGAACGCGGACCTGAGAGCGGAAAACGCGGATTTGCGAGCCGCGTTTGTCGCGCTAGAAGCAAAGGTGGATATTTTTTTCCAGCCGCCGAGTCCGCCGCCGCCGAGTCCGCCGAGCCCGCCGCCGAGCCCACCGAGCCCACCGCCGCCGCCGGTGACTCCAATACCTGCTAATACTCGTTTGCAGACTCTCATAACAGAATGCTTTGCTGAGGGAGATTGGGCTAAGTATACTGGCGAGTGCACTGAGTGGGCTTCTAGTAATAACTACGGGACGATGCAGAATTGGGATACGAGTTTGGGGCCGGATATGAGTATGGACCGTAATTATGGAGGACCCCCCAGCGGATGGGCCTTTTTTAACGGCGACATTTCAAGATGGAACACAGAAAAAGTGACTTCTATGTCATGGATGTTTTATAAAGCTTCTGCGTTCAACCAAGACATTGGGGGTTGGAACACAGCGCAAGTGACTACTATGGAAGGTATGTTTTCTTACGCTTCTGCGTTCAACCAAGACATTGGGGGTTGGAACACAGCGCAAGTGACTACTATGGAAGGTATGTTTTTTTACGCTTCTGCGTTCAACCAAGACCTTTCCTCGTGGACGGGAACGGCGGCGACGTCGGCGCAAGGAAATATGTTTTCCGACGCAACTGCGTTTCAAGCGAAATTCGCGTGCACCGACGCCGACACCGGTCCGGCGAATTCGTGCGTAGGTCCCTCGCCAATTCCGGCCGGTACAAGCTGGCATACTTTCGTCAAGAATTGTTTGGATGAATCTACAGTGATTGCGGAGACTGGAGAATGTATAGTCTGGGCTCGATCGCAAGACGTTTGGTACGGGACGATGCCGAATTGGGACACGAGTTTGGTGACGGACATGCATGGTTACCCTGAAACTGGCTTTGGTAATCAGCCCAACTTTAATGCCGACATTTCGCAATGGAACGTATCGCAGGTGACAAATATGTACGCTATGTTTTGGCAAGCTACTTCCTTCAACAGACCTATAGGGGGTTGGGACATCTGCACATCTAAATTTACTAATATGGGATATATGTTTGAGTCCGCTTCTGCGTTCAACCAAGACATTGGGAACTGGACCACAGAAGAAGTGACTGATATGCAGGGAATGTTTTTTCTCGCTTCTGCGTTCAACCAAGACATTGGGAACTGGACCACAGAAGAAGTGACTGATATGCAGGGAATGTTTTTTCTCGCTTCTGCGTTCAACCAAGACATTGGGAGTTGGAACACAGCGCAAGTGACAAAGATGGATCAAATGTTTGATTCCGCTTCTGCGTTCAACCAAGACATTGGGAATTGGAACACGGCGCAAGTGACGGATATGCAAAAAATGTTTTATTCTGCTTCTGCATTCAACCAAGACATTTCCTGGTGGACTGGAACGGCGGCGACGACGGCGCAATCTGCAATGTTCTCCGGCGCAACTGCGTTTCAAGCGAAATTTACGTGTACCGACGCCATCACCGGTCCGGCGAGTTCGTGCGATACAATCAAGAGCACTTGGATAGCTCCTTCTCCGCCTCCTTCTCCGCCTCCTTCTCCGCCTTCTCCTCCTCCGCCTCCTCTAACTCCAATCCTATCGGAGAGTTGGCACGATTTCGTTGAAGCGTGTTTATCTGAGGGGAAAGGCGCCGAAGTTACCGGCGAGTGCACTGAGTGGGCTTCCGGAAATAATTACGGGACGATGCCAAATTGGGATACGAGTTTGGTGGAAGATATGAGTGGAATTGATGTAGATTGGGTTTCTCGAGGCTTTGGTAGTAAAAGTACATTCAACGGCGACATTTCGAAGTGGGACACCAGGAAAGTGACTACTATGTCATATATGTTTTATCAAGCTTCTGCGTTCAACCAAGACATTGGGAGTTGGAACACAGCGGAAGTGAATACTACGCGGGGTATGTTTGATCAAGCTTCTGCGTTCAACCAGGACATTGGGAGTTGGAACACAGAAAAAGTGACTAATATGGTATTTATGTTTCACTTGGCTTCTGCGTTCAACCAAGACATTGGGGATTGGAATACAGGAAAAGTGACTACTATGTCATATATGTTTTATAAAGCTTCTGCGTTCAACCAAGACATTGGGAGTTGGAACACAGAAAAAGTGACTACTATGAATAAAATGTTTAATCGAGCTTCTGCGTTCAACCAAGACATTTCCTCGTGGACGGGAACGGCGGCGACGTCGGCGCAAGGAAATATGTTTTCCGACGCAACTGCGTTTCAAGCGAAATTCGCGTGCACCGACGCCGACACCGGTCCGGCGAATTCGTGTGTGCTTAAGTAGATACGGATCGCCAATTAGTTCACGTCCCTTTTCTCCCGTCTTTAGCTCATCAACAGACAAATATTTCAAGCAAGCAAAACTCATCAGAAAGACGCTCTGATTAATGCGGGCACCACTGTCACCTTCTTTTCCTTGCAACGACTCTACGTTTTGGGTCGAGAACGCGAGTATAGGATCTGGCGTCGCGAACCGATTTTTATCCTTTGTTATCTTTATATGTACATATATACTATACGCGTACCGCGGAATTATTAAAAACACTCGACCGCGCGCGCCGCCTCTCCGCACAAAGCCTCGAGAGGGTCTTTTTTCGCCCCTAAATCGTGTTCGCCCGTCGTGCTCAAGGATTGGGACTCCTCCCGCTCCTACGTACAAAACAACAGTCTGCCCTCGGTTACATCTTTTATACGGCTTTTGAATTTCTGAAATATGCCACGTGGGAAAAATTTCCGGAAAAAAAAAATCTTAGGGTAGTAAGGGTTGTGACTCTGTGTCACATTCGAATACGCGTCACTCGTTGTCATTCTCCCGACGAGAACGCGCGAAAGTTTCGCGCGCCGGTTTTTGTTACAAATATGTCGAAGCTGACGAGAAAAGGCGCGGCGACGGCGGCGGCGACGACGACGACGATGGACGACGACGACGCAGAGGGGGAAAGAAATTCCAATTCCAAGAGGGTTTACGGGAAGAGGAAAGGGAGCAAGAACAAGATGGACAAGCTGTACTCGTCGTTCAAATCGAACTTGACGAAGAAATCGACGCACTCGGGGGGAGGAGGAGGAGAAAACGGGACGGTCGAGAAGGAGGAGGAGAACGGGGAGGAAAACTCGGTCGATCCGAGGGACTTGGGAGACGGGTTGAGGAGAGTTGAATTTCCTTCCTCGGCGAAAGCTTCGTACCCGAAGTTTGAAAACGTGGAGAAAGAGTTTGAGGCCATGTATAAAGAGTTGGAGAAGTCTCGCGACGATAAGAGAAAGGAAAAGGAGAAGATGGAGGAGAAGATGAGGAGAATGGTGAGCGCGGTGGAGAAGAAGGAGGAGGACGAGGAGGACGAGGAATCGGCGGGGAAGAGTTTGACGGATGAGGAGGCGTATTTACGAGCGAATTCTTCTTCGTTGCGTTTGCACAACAGGATGTTTCGGATCACGTTGTATTCGTCGTTTCAACAAATGGTGACGATAGCGGTCGTGTTGTACGCTTTGTTGGAAACAGCGGATAACTGGGAGGGGAATTCCTCGATCGAGAAGAAAGGCGGGACGAGCTGGGAAGTCATTCAAGCTTTGCACTACATCGTTTCCTTGATTTTCTTTTTTGAAGCCGGGGTGAAGATTATGGGTGCCGGACCAACGGCGGTGAGCGAGAAAACTGGGAAGGAAACGCTCGTGAAGTGGAAACCTCTCGACTATTTCGTGAATTGGGAAAACGCCGTGGATTTCACGATTTTGTTCTTCATGTCGTTAAATTACATCTCGACGTGGGCGAATACTACCCTCGGGGATTTAACGTACGATCACATACGAGTCATACGTTTGTTTCGATTGAATCGATGCGTGAGATATTTTCGACGCAATCCTGAGTTTAAGATCATTTTGGACGGTATTGGCTCTGGTATCGCCTCCATGGGATGGGTTTTGGTGATGTTGATGATTGTCATGTACATCTACGCCGTGCTAGGGACGAGTTTGTTCTACGGCCTCGATCCGAAGAATTTTCGAAGCTTGCCGTACGCGCTGAATTCTGGGATGGGCATCGCCACTGGGTCTTCCTAGGACGAGTTTCTCTACGCCACGTGGTACGGCTGCGAGCACTACGGCTACCCCTCGCCGAACGACGTGGATTGTCCGTATCGATTAAACGCCGACGGTACGAAAACGTACGCCAAAGGTAACGGCGTTCTTTCGGCCATCTACGTTATTTCCATGGCGTTTCTCGTCGGTAACATCATGATGTCGCTCTTCATCGGTATCATCACCGAACGAATGGACCAAGCGTACGAGGCCAAGTAGACGGTGAAACGTAAGCGAATCGTAAACGCGTTGCGAAAAACCAAAGGCGCAATATGGGAGTCTCGAGAGAAGATGAACGAAACGTTGCCGGAAGCTGCGTACACAGAAGTCATGGACATGATGAATTTGTTGAGTGGAAGTGCTCAGACTCAATCCATGCACGAAAGAGAAGCGGCGACTGAGAACACGTGGTTTCAGGATTTGCAGGTAAAACTTCAAAAGATGACCCAAAACGACTTTTTCGAGTACTTCATCATGGGCGTGATTGTATTCTCAGCCATTTTATCGGGATATTCGACTCAGATTTTGGATTATTCAAACCCAGATGCCTCGCCTCCGGAATGGACGGAAATCCTCGAACGTATTTTCATCTTCACCTTCATGATTGAATTTCTGATAAAAATTATCGGTTTATGGGACAAAGAGAGGACGTATTACACCGGCGAAGACGCAAAGTGGAATATGTTCGACGCCGTGACCACTTTAGTTGGATTTTTTGGCATGGTTTTTGAAGACTCTGGCCTCGGCGGTGGCAGTATAGCCGGATTTTCTCGAATCGTTCGTTTGCTTCGTTTGGCGAGACTGTTTCGATTCTTCAAAGTTATCCCGCAGTTGAACTTAATTGCCAAGTCATTAGTTCTCGGCGTGAAATCTTTGAAATACGTCGGTACCCTTATGTGCTTCATCTTCTACACGTGGGCTATTGCCGGGGTGATGCTTTTCTCGGACAACGATCCGTTCTTCATGCGAACGTTACCGGTTGCGTTTTACCACCTCTTTCGCGTGTCGCAACTCGAATCCTGGGCAAATATTGTTCAAATCAACCTCGAAGGTTGCGACAAGAACAGGTGGGGCGTCAACGACGGTGGCGCGGCGTACGTTGGTTTGCAATCCAACTCGGGCATTCACGCCGACCGCGTATACGAGTGTGATCGTCCAAAGGCGCAACCATTCGTTGGTTCACTCTATTTCTACTCCTTTGTGGTGATGTGCGGGATGGTAATTATTTCCGTCTTCATCGGGGTAATAGTCAACGGAATGCACGCGGCAACGGCGGAATCCAAAATCGAATTCGAACGAGAAAAGAGAAAGGAAATCATCTCAGAACACTACGAATTACCCGCGTCGAAACTCGAATCCATTCGCAGAGTCTGGAAGCGTATCAATTGGGCGAAAGCCAAGACGATCAAAATCCACCAAGTCGAAAAGTTGATGGAACAGCTCGGCGTCGGATACGTTCCGGGATACTTGCACAAAGTCGTGAGTTACTGGAAACCGCCTCCGGAAGGAAACCCGAGCGCTAAAGTCAACGAAATCGATTACCCGGATTTCATTTTGATCGTTTGCTTGCTCGAGAGAGCCGCGTAAAAGATGCGTCGTCGTCGTCGTCGTCGTCGCGCAAATTCGTTGTTTTTTAAATGAAACCATACCGTACTTTATTTATTTTGTATTGAAGAACTGCATTGCACATTCGCGAGAACGCACAAAAATACCACCGCGAAGCTCAAACGTAACTCGCGCTCTCGAAGGCGACAGGCAACGCGCCAAAACGCTCACACGCGCGGTTCCGAGCGGACGACGACTAGGAGGAGGAGAAGGAGAAGACGATCAAAGATGAAGAAGCTGCTCGGCGCCGCCGCGCTCGACCTCGAACTCGTTTCTCGAGACATTCTTCGTCTCGCACCACTCGTCGTCGTCGTCGCGGATTTCAAAGTGGACGACGCCGCTTCTTCAAACGACGACGGGAAAAGAACGACGACGACGACGACGGCGAACGCCTCCTCCTCCTCCAAATTGGAAAAGCTTTTCCTTCGCGCCGCGGATGGCGTCCAGTACGCTTTACTCGAGAGGAGCAAGACGACGCGTCAGCATCATCAGTCGATGACCACCACAGAAAACTACGTAGGCGTCGTCTGTTCCTCTTCCGATGGAGAAGTCGTTCACGCGTGGCTGACCGCCTCGAGGTTTGTCCTGATGCTCGCGATGACGAGAGAGACAGAGGAGGAAGAGGAGGAAGAAGAGGAGGAGTTTGTGGTCAGGAAAAAGTTTCAAGCGATGGAGAGCGCTCTCGTCAACGCGAGGATGAATCCGTTCTTTGAGGAAGAGGAGGAGAAGGACGACGGCGACGACGACGACGACGAGAGAGAGAAGGAGGCGGGCGGGAAGAAGTGGGAGTCGTTCAGGCGAGCGCTCGCGAACGCGGCGGAAGTTTGAATAATGTTTCCATCTTGTTTCGTCTCTCGGGTCGCGCGTTCGCGAGAGGGACGCTCGGCGTATTTTTTAGCATCTGTATTTTAGTTTTTGGATCTGTATCATTATTTTTGTATCGTAACAACCCGATCTCGTTTATAGCGTCAAGTTCATCACTAATCTTACTCGTTTATAGCGTTAAGTTCATCATCACTAATCTTCGTTTTTGAGCGTGGGAAACGCGATCACGTCTCGAATGCTCGGCGAATTCGTGAGTAACATCACCAATCTATCGACGCCTATGCCTAATCCCCCACACGGCGGCATTCCGTATTCCAAAGCGTTGATGAAATCTTCGTCAATCGGAAACTCGTAAATATCGTCCGTGGTTTCCTTCAACACGTCGCCGGCGTCTTTATCGCCGCGTTCGACTTTTTTCTCGGCGCGAACGAGCGCGGCGCGTTGGGTTTCTGCGTGCGCTCGCGACTGTTTTTCGAATCGTTCTCTTTGATCGATAGGGTCGGTGAGCTCCGAAAACGCGTTGGCCAACTCTCGGCCGACGACGAAGAGTTCGAAACGTTCGGTGACGCCTTTTTTGTCTCGATGCGGTTTCGCAAGAGGAGAGATCTCGATCGGGTGATCGAGAACGAACGTTGGTTGGCGTAAAGTTCCCTCGACGGTCGCTTCAAACATTTCGTTCAACAAAGTTCCTAGGTTTGGCGAATCTCGAACGGCCGGGATGGAAGCGCCGGCTTGTTTCGAGTGCGCTTTTAAAGCCGGTTCGCACGCCGCTTTCGCTTTTTCTAAGTCATCATCGAAGCCATTCAACACGTCCACATTGCACGCTTCGATGACTAAATCGTTCATGCTCGCACGTCTCCACGGTCTTTTCGTTAAATCGATCGTTTCGTCTCCGTATTGGATGGGTTCTAATTTTTTAGACGGGCTCACCGCCGCCGCGCATCTACAGATGACTTCCTCAGTCAACTCCAACATGTCGCTCACGTCACCGTACGCTTGGTACAACTCGATAGACGTAAATTCAGGGTTATGTCTGGTCGATAATCCTTCGTTTCGAAAAATGCGTCCAATTTCATACACTCTTTCAAATCCGCCGATGACTAAGCGCTTCAAGTGTAACTCGGTCGCGATTCGTAACGTTAAATCCATATTTAAAGCGTTGTGGTGCGTGTTGAATGGTTTAGCGTCCGCTCCGCCGGAAACCGTGTGCATTATCGGCGTCTCCATCTCCATAAACTCCAACTCGTCTTCCAAATACCTTCTCATCGTTTTGATAATCTTTGTTCTTTGATAAAAAGTATCTCTCGAATCCGACGACGCGATTAAATCCACGTATCTTTGTCGATATTTAATCTCAACATCTTGCAAACCGTGCCACTTATCCGGTAAATTTCTCAATGACTTTGTTAAAACCTTCACATCTTCCACGACAATCGACAATTCACCTTTATCCGTCCGTTTCAAAGGCCCTTCGCACCCGACGATATCGCCGACATCGATTAAGGTTTTGATCGTCTCAAACTGCTCCTGATCGATCCTCGACTCGTCGCAATACAACTGAATCGTCCCGCTCGCATCCGTCAAGGTCATAAACGCGAGTTTCCCAAAAACCCTTCTCGCCGTCACTCTGCCGCACACTTTCTCTCTCGTTCCGTTTTCCAACTCGCAGCCTTTCGCCAAAACCGATTCCGGATACGCGGCTTGCAATTTCGCCGCCGTGTTTGTTCGATCAAACCTATACGCGAACGGCTCTTGATTCGACGTTTTCAACTGCGCCATTTTCTCAATGCGCACTGCTCTAACTTCCTCCGGAGAAGAACCAGACGACTGCTCGCCGCCGCCGCCGCCTTTCTTTTTCCCTCCTCCTCCTCCTCCTCCTTTCTTTTGCGTCTTCTTCTTCTCTTCGCCGCCGCCGTCGCCCAAAATCGCTTCCCTCGTCGTTTCCGTCCTAATCTCGCCCTCCTCCAGCTCTGCTTTCAACGCCTTCAAAATCGTCACCGCTGCTTTCACCTCCTCGTCTTGGTTCGTCCTCCCGTCCGCTTTCAATCCTTTCACCAAAGCCGCTTGCGAGGCGATTTTGTCGTTTAAGGTCTCAACGCCATCCACCCCTCCTCCACCGGATGATGATTTTGCGCCCCGAGAAAGACGACGAAGAAGCCGTGGGAAAGGTTGTTCCGAAGACGAAGAAGAAGACAAAAAGGCGCCGATGAAAGAGCCTCCTCGAAATCTAGCTATTCTTCTCGTCGACGACGACGCTCGAACGGTGTTGACGACGCGGAACAACCCCGGGGTGTTTCGACGAGAATTCGCCGACAGAAGATTCGGCGAATTAGGAGAAGAGAAAGAAGAAGAAATCATCGTATCCTTCGACAGTAAAAGTCTTCTCCTTCTCCTGAGTAGTAGTGACGACGACGAGGAGGATGAAAACGATGACGAGAACAACGCGGAAAACGACGCTTTCGTCCTCGCCGCGAGCATGTAAATATAAAGACTCTCTTCGTATGAATTAGTGAGAGATTTTTGTGCGAGGGAAATTTGTCTCTAATTTCTGTTTAGGGTTTTGAGCTTAGGGTTTCATGAATGTACTAGAGCGAGCGTTTACGTTCTGTCTCTCTCTCTCTCTCTCTCGGACACGCACTCATTTGATCGTCGTCATTTTTGTCACACATCGTCACCGTTTCGACGATGAAAAAAAAACTTTTGAAACTTTACCGCGAGATTTTTTATACCGAATACCGCTCCAAGTGACTTCATCCGAGACGAAGTAGACGTACGCGCATACGAAAGGCGCGACGGCGTACACGAGGCACAGGGCGAGCCAGACTTTGAACCAGTTGGTGCGGTTGAATCCGGAACGGGCGACGCGGCCGGCGTTTGGTTTTTTCGATTTTTGAGAAGCGCTCAGTGTGGTTGGTGGGGTGGTGTTCTTTCTGTCGTGCGGACTGGTTTTGGCGGTTCTTTCGCAGAGAGAGACGCAGGACGCGTACATTTTCTTCGCGCGCGTTACGGCGAGGAAGTGCGCGAAGAATACCGCGAAAGCGAGCGAAGGGACGACGTTTGTCTTCTCCGTCGCCGCAATCGAGAGGGATGATGTTTTGGAACACGCTGCTAAAGTCCATAACCAGAGCGCAATATCTATCGCGCTCGCGACTGTTCCAACTGTTAAACATAAACTGGAGAGAAACATCGCCAGAAGCATACCGTGGTTGATAAATTTCATGTGTCCGTCGGAATACGTGTCGTTGACGAAAATTTGTCGATGGAAATAGTTCAGGAAATTTCCTACGGTTTGTTTCGGATCGAGCGGCATTGGGAACAACGCGTCGCCGGGACATAGTATCGTTCTCTTTTCCCGATCGGCAGCGGCGGCGACGATGAGATCGTCCGAGTATCCGCCGGTCTCGTACGCTTCTTTCACTTTACACGCGTTGGCGAGGAAATCCTCCAACCGAAAGAGCATGCACCCTCCCCAAACGTTTTTGGCGTACTTACCGTGCGAGAAAGGTATCAACAACACGAGGTGATACACCATGGTCATGTAATTCGCAAAGCACGAGGACGACGACGACGTGCCGTCATCCGCGCCGCCAACTAAATCCAACGGGTACCCAGTCGCCAACAACGCGTTCCCGCCCGTCTCCTTCTCATCCTTTTCCATCGCGCTTACTAAACTCCCAATCGTGCTCGGATACAGCATCACGTCGTCGTCTAAGAACAAAACGTACTTAATTCTGTTTTTGCTCCTCTTTTCATCTCGAAAAAAGCGACGATGAAAACGGCGACGACTTTTACCGTCGTCTTCGTCCTCGTCGCCCATCATCGCCCCGAGCTCTTCCGCCCCTCGCAACTGCTGCCGAATCTTCTGCGAACAGTTCTCCGCGCTCCCGGAAACGACCACTCGCGCGCTTCTTCTTCCTCCTCGCTCGGCGGACGACGACGCCGCTCCTCCTACGAACCGTTCGGCCGCTTCCTTCGCGTCGTCCGTCTCTTTTTCCACCACGAACACGAACGCGACTTCCCCTATATGTTTCGTCTCCAGTTGCGTGTGCCAGTTATCTCTCGTCCTGTTTGAAACGACGCCTCTCACCGGGAGGACGACGCCGACGCCTTCTCCTCCTCCCGCCGTCTCGGCAGTCACATCAGTCGTTTTAATTGAACGATGATGGAATCGCTCTCGCCGGCGACTCGCCCACATCCATCCGACCAGGACCACGGATAAGACGAACACGGATGCCAGTTTGAAAAACAAGAATAAGCCTTCATCTCGTGACAATAATAGTGCTCCTTTCGCTTTCAGAGAGAAGGTGTTTCGAGCGCTTTTGAAACGACTCGATGTCATCTTCGTCTCATCGTCTCGTCGTCATCATCGGTCGTGTGTCGTTCGTTTTCCGCTCCGCGGTCGTCTCCGACTAAAATTGGATGGAATACTAGTCTCGAGTTCTTTCGTTTCGCGTCTTCTCGCATCGTTTCACGCATATATCGAGAGGTATTCGAGAGCGTCCGATGAGAAATCATTAATCACGCATTTTTCCCCGCACAATCTCATCCGCACACGCGTTTACGCAGAGAGACAGACAGAGAGAAGGAGAGAGTAAAAGAGAGAACGAGTAAAAGAGAAACGACGAGCAGCGTTTTGCCATCGTCGTCGTCGTCGTCATCGTCTCTCTCTTTAACGCTCTCGAGAGACGAAAACAAAGCCACGGCTCGATCGAAACTGTTTTTGCACGCGTACGAGTCGCGAGCGCGCGAGGACGAGGACGACGACGCTTCGGGAGACTTTGCGCGGGGAAACGAGATTTCTCCTCGAAACAAACGTCCTCAAGTGCCCGTCTTTCGTCTCGTCTTTGAAGGAGAAGGAGGAGATACAGATTTGTGGGTGGGTGTGCGAGAGAGAGAGAGAGATTCGCGGTGCGTGCCGTCGTCGAAACCGTCAGAGAGAGAGAGAGAGAGAGGTAAAGAGTAACTTTTAGGAGGAGTAAACGAGAGGCGGAATATGGCGCTGGTGACCCTGAACGTCTACGACATCACGAACACGAAGTCTGACTTAACCAACGCGACGATTCAACACCTGAACACGTTAACGAAGGACACGTTCAACGCGGGCGGGATATTTCACGGCGGGATTGAAGTGCACGGGTACGAATATTCCTACGGCTATTGCGAAGAAGGGACCGGCGTGTACCCGTGTCAACCAAAAATGAACAGCGCGTACGTTTTTCGGGAGTCTATTCCGCTAGGAGTGACGAGCGCGGACGCGACGAAAGTGAGAGCGATAGTGGCGGTGATGAAAGCCAGCTGGCCAGGGAACGAGTACGAGTTATTTTCGAAGAATTGTAACACGTTTTGCGAGGCGTTTACGAAGGCGTTGGGCGTTCCTCCGCCGCCGGATTGGTTAAATAGATTTGCAACGAACGCGAACGGCGCGGTGAATGCGCTTTCAAACGCGAAAGAGGCGATGCGAGAGGGCATCGAGAGCGTCGGGCAGAGCGTACATAACGGGTTGATGTGGATGGCGAGCGGTTTTACGTTGACTCAAATCGACGCGAATAGCGACGCGAACGTAAAGACGAACACAAAAACAACAGACCCAAAAAAGGGCGGCGCGAACGCGGACGATCAAACGACCACAACCACCACCCCAGGTGGCACGCCTCGAACGATTCGCTTATCGAATCAACCGCCGCCAAACGGAGAAATTCCGCGCGATATCGTTCGAGACTTGGAGTAAGACGAAAGCGCGTACCCGCGAGAAGAGCGGCGGTAATAGTCAATCGGAGCAGAGAGAGCGAGAGAGTTGTTTTGTATTTGTATTTTCTATTAGAAGAAGAAAGATCAACGCTACTAATAAAAGTTGTTGTTTCACAAAACAACGCAACGTTCAGATGACGACGCGCATTTAACGCTGAATGATTCCGATACTTTTGATCGATCTTTAATCGTCCTCTTCTCGTCCGCTCGTACACCGAATCCTCCATTTTTGACATCACGTGCAGTAATCCTCCAGTTTGCAAAACCACGCTCGCACATGCATCCCGTCGTCGCAAATCCTTCCGCGCAGGGGGTGTTCTTCGGGGCACGCCGTCGCTCGTCGAACAGCGGCTGTTCTTCGTCCTCCTCCTCCTTTTCCTCCTCGTTCTCTTTCCAACAAAGTCGTCGTTCTAAACGTGGTTGTTCCTTTTCCCCGCGAAACGTCACCCAAAACGCCACCGCGAACGACAACAAAAGCGACGATTCAGACGCCGAGGACAAACCGTTAGACGCGTTCCTCCTTGGCAAAGCACTCGCGGAAACCGTTTTAGAGAGAACGGCGACGGAAGTGGTGAATTTTATCTCCGACGCGACAAATTTACCGACGAAAATAGAAGACGAGATGGAACAACTCAAACGAGAGGTGGAGAAGAGAGCGAAAGAGGACGCCGGACGCGGAGTTTGAATGAGTAAAGAATAGTTTGTTATTAGGAGCGTGTGATGATGTAAGCGTTGTCAAATTTTGTACATTTCTCTGTATCTAGTCGTCGTCGGTGTTCGCACCTACTGCATCTCTCTCTCTCTCTTTCTCTCTCTCCAACCTTCTCGGCGCTCAACAAAAGTCAACCGTTTTGATCGGCTTCGGCGTAAAATCGAAACGGCGAGTTTCGATGATACCGAACCCGTCGGCGTAAGCTTTCGAACAAGGCATCCAGAGCGTCGCCGCTTTGCCACTTGTCGTTCCAAACGGAAGCTCGCGCGGCGATTTTTAAATCGTTTTCTCGTTTTGAGCGCGTGATGGAGGAAGCTTTGCTTTTTTCGTGGAGTAAAGCGTCTTTGGCGTTTCGGAGAGCTTCGCGGGTGGGGATTTTGTAGGAGAAATTTTCCCAATCGAGGACGTCGGAGAAGTACGGTTCGAAGTCGTCGTGGACGATGAGTGGAACGCATCCAGAAAGAATAGCGTCGGAGAGAGCGGTGGACCACCCTTCGAGGCCGCCGTGAGGAGTGATTAAGCACATTTCCGAGTTGCGCATTTCGCGGAGGACGCACTTGCGATCGCACGAGGAGGAGGAAGAGAACGTCGCGTTCTTCCTTCCTTTGTCGGTTTCTATGCCGCCGGTAACTTCGAAAGAACTGGCAGTATTGCTCTCGTCGATGACGACGTTGACGCCTTTTAAACCTTTGAGTTGTTCGTACGCGCGTCTTCTCACGTTGAAGGAGGAGGAAGATGAACTTTTCCTTCTACCATCGGTCGAAGAGTCAGTTTTGGTGTCGCTTCCGCCGCTCTCGCTACTACTACCGCTACTACCCGCGCCGAAGAACTCGTCATCTTCGCTGACAACTTTCCCTCGAAAATGCATTCGTATTTTTCTCCTCGCGCTAAAGACGTTCTCCATTTCCGCTTTCACCAGAGCGTAGGCTTCGTCTCTGGAATCTCGAACGGGAGGTACGATAATATCCCTAAACGGCGAGAACGCGTAGCGAGCCCGACGCGTCGCCATAGCTTTAGCGCTGTTGTTCTCCTCTTCTTCTTTCTCTTCCTCCTCTAGGCTTTCGCTATTACTATCACCTCTATTGCTACCATCACCATCGCTATCCTCGCCGCCACTCGACGACAGCGACGATTTAAAAGTCGGCACGCCGACAATCTTAATCGCCTTCCCGATCCTCTCCAAAGTTTTCTCGTTCAACACGTTTTCCGCGCCTTTCTCCGCGGGAAAAATAAACACGTGATCCCTCCCTTCGCTCCTCCTCCAATACGGATAATTCCCCGCGATCCTATCGATCGCCGCCTGGTACATCTTATTCACCTTCCTCACCGCGGTGACGTAATCCGCCCCTCCTTTTTCCAACTTATCTCTCACGTAACACTCGGGAAACAAAGGCACGACGTAAAAATCCGCCAAATCCGGGTCTGGCGTGTACACCTCGCTCTTCGCAATCAGCTCCGGTATCTTCCACTCCGCGTTCGCGTACCCGTTATCTTTACACTTATCGCTTCGTTTCGTTCGTAAATCCGCGTTGAGCGCTTCCGGAACGTCTTCGTACACGAACACTTTGAACCTGTTTTTGTAAGAAGAGAACGACGACATCAGTCATTGAAAAAGACGACAAAGACGAGCGAATAGCAAAAGAGCAAAAACGTACCGGTACGGAAACGATCCTTTTCCTCCTTTCGAGAGAGCGAAAGACTGCGCGAAACTCGAACGCATATCGAATTGCGCATTTGGTGTTACAGCGCTCCCTAGTCGACTCCCATTCCTCCTGTGACTCCTCGTCGAATGCTCCTCCTCTTTTTCCTTTTCCTCCTCGTGGTTTCTCCTTTTCTTCCTGCTCTCGTCGCGAGCGTCGTCCAACTTCCCTTTTCCGTCTCGAAACGCCGACGCTTCCTCCAAATCGTCGATGTCGTACACGAACAGAGAGAAGAACAAGCCGAGGAGGAACACGAGTGCAAATCCGATGAAAAGGTTCAGGATTTGTTTCTGTTTCGTTCGCTTGCCTTTTCCTTTGAACACTGACGATGATGATCCTCCTCCGATGGTGTTGTTGTTGCTTTTCGTTCGTGTTCGCAACATCATATCTTTGCGGGATTTCCCCGCACTCGAAACGCGCTTGGAGAAGAGCGAGAGACCTCTTCATCGATCGATCAGAAAACTTTGACGATATACAGACGACGACGAGTAGTAGTGTTCTCAAACGATGACGTCGTCTTCTTTTGTAGTCGTCGGTGGTGGTGCTGTTCTTCCCGCTGCGTTTTCTTCTTCGTCGTCCTCCTCGAAGAGAGTTCGTCTCTCAACGCGTTCAACGTGCGAACGAGGACGTAAACGACGACGTCTAAAAGTTCGTTTCGTCGCCGATTCGAAGAAGAACAACAACGACGACATCATCATCAACGACAACAACGAGGAAAAGGAGGAAAAGGAGGAGAGGAAGTCATCATCGAAAGGCAACGACGACAACACCATCGGACAACGACAACAACAATTCATAATCGAAAACGTCGTCTCGTCACCTCTCTTCTACGTCACGTTCGGCGTCGCGTTGGGCGTGGTCTTGGTCCAAAAGTTCGGCTCGAACGCGTCTTTACTCTTCTCCGCGTTACCGGTGGTTCTGTTGACGTACATATCAAAATCGGATCTCGGCGACGGATTGAGAGAGCAAGCGAGGAAAGCGAAAGAGGAAGACGAAGGAGGAACGGAAGGCGGGAGAGAAGGGAGGGAGAGGATGCGAGCGTTGGCGAAAGCAAAGTTTCCAAAGTATTTCGGAGAGGAAAGAGGACGGTGGATGCCGCGAAAGTCTGTTTCTTTCTTCTCGGGAGGAGACTCTGATGATGATGATGATGCGTCGTCGTCGTTTATGTTTCCTTCGTATTTAGACGGGACGTTAGCGGGAGACGCGCAGTTCGATCCTTTGCACTTGAGCGATACGGAGGAGAAAAGACGCAGAAACGTAGAGTTGGAGTTGTTGCACGGACGATGGTCGATGTTGGCGGTTGTAGGAGTGTGCGTTCCGGAGATCTTGTCGAGAAGCGGCGCGTTAGAGCTGAGCGAACCGATTTGGTGGAAGATTGGAGAGAAGGTTTTGGAAGGTATAGACGTGAATTATCTCGGGATTGAGGGGTTTCACATAGCAGGCGCGAGCGGTATAATTGGAATCGCGTTTTGTCAAGCGGTTCTGATGGGAGGTCCGGAGTACGCGAGATACGTAGGGATCGAGAGTCTAGAACCAGTTGGCGTATATTTACCGGGAGATACGAATTACCCGGGCGGAGGGCCGTTCGATCCGTTTAATTTGAGCGCGGACGCGGAAAGAGACGTGGAATTGAGAGTATCCGAGGTGAAACACGGACGATTAGCGATGATTGCGATGCTCGGTGTTTTCGCGCAAGCGTTCGTAACGAGAGAAGGACCGGTTGCGAACGTTTTGGAGTTTTTTTTTTAGGAAGAAGAAAATACGCGTGCGAGAGTAGGAATGTAGAGGTAGCTAAATAGCATCTTGAAACGTCAAGCTAATAAAGTTTACGTTAAGCCGTTTCCAAGCTCATTTGTTCGCCTTCTTCCAACTTTTTCTTCTCCTCTTCAAAAGGGAACGTGTCGGTTGCCATCGCCTCTTTCGCGCCGTAATCTTGAAAGTCGTCCGGTAAATCCTCCAAAGGCAGTGGCGGCGGTGCGTTTGCATCTATTCCTCCTCCTCCTCCTATTCCGCCGCTGCCTTTCATCATCTCGCCCAAACCGGTCAAGGCCGTTTCGGCGTCGTCGAATTTCTCCTCGTCCGATTTCGGTTTCTTGTTTCTCTCGTCTTCGGTGAATAAATCGAGCTTTGAAAACATGCCGCCGAATACTTTTGAGTCTTTCTTTCTTTGGGTCGCTTCTTTTTGCTTCAAACGTTGCTTCAATCTGAGCGCCTCCGACGCAGACGTCGGTGACGGCGAGGTGACATCTTCAACGAGCGTCTTAATCGTTCTTCTCGCCTCGTCGTACAACTCGAATTCAATCTCCGCAGTCGCTTTGCGATACAAAGCCTTCTCGTTCAAGCTTTCAATTTTCAAAACTTCGTCGCACTTTACGACAACTTCTTTCCACGCGAATCGTTTCAACGCGCACGCCGCGTAGTTCAAATGCAAGGACACTTTCAAAGCTTTGATTTTGTTTGCAGTTTCCTCTTTTTGTTGGCCGTCGGGTTCGACGTATCGAAGTCCTTGGGAATACTTCGCTTCAGCTCGAGCGTACTCTTTCTTTTTGAAGAAAGCGTTCCCGGAAGACTTTAATTTCTCCGCGCGTTCAACCTTCTCTTCGCCGGTGAGCGCCCACGGATCTTTCGCGCGTTCCATCGACTTCATCTCGAAAACGTACGTCACGAAGGGTGTGTCAGAGCTGGAAATTTCTTTGCCGTTGCTAAACGTTTTCTTGATTTCTTTTCCTTTATCCGAGGACGAAGTTCCAAACGCAAAGTCTGTGGGAAGAACGATTTGCGCGGTTTCCTCCGCTCTCATGCGTTGGATGCCTTCTTCGCACGCGGAAACAATGATCGATGCGTTGCTCTCGTCGTCATCGTCTCCACCAATTTCGTAGATGAATTCTTCGCCTTCTTTCGATGCAAATACCAAATCTTTCGCTTCTTCGTCTTCTTTCCGTTGGTCTCCTCCCCGTCCTCGTCGCGCAAAATCGCGCTTTCCTCGGTACACCTTCACGGACGAGAAGACGACTTTTGCACCTTCGTTTGGCGTATCGTAGTTCGATTCAGGAGCCTCTTTGATGGTTATCTTCTCGCCCAATCCATTACAAATCTTTTCCACGTGAACCCAACGTTTCAAAGTCACCGTAAAGTACAACTCGTCGTCCTCGTCGTATGGTGCATTTTTTTCCAACAAGTACTCGTTTCGAACCAAAAGTCGCTGGGTCTCACCTTTTTTGAAAAACTGCAGCGCCAAATGCACGCCAAAGGGCACTTTACTCGCGTCGTCGTTGTCCGCATCTTCTTTCCCATTCCTCTTCTTCAAATTGAGCTGAAAGAAAAGCCCTTCCTTTTCTTCCTCTCCTTCATCCGCGAGACCCTTCTCCCACACCGTCGACATCTTCCCCGTCTCTCTCTCCTTCCGACTCGCTCGCACGCCAATCTCCAACCAATCCCCATCCTTCGGCGTCTTCCAACCTTCCCCGTCTTCAATCTTCGCCACTCTGATGACCCCACCGTCTCCGAACAAATCGTTCTCGGACTTCCACGAGATCAACTCGACTTCAAATTCCAACGTCGCGTTGGGCGGAATCGAAGGCGGCGCGCCCGCCGCTCCGTACGCGTACTCTGGTTTACACGTTAACAAACACTGTTTTTTTTTAAGATCACCCCGAGAGAGAGAGAGAAGACGAGAATACGATGTGAGCAGTGGATATGGTAATGCTACTCGCGGTAAAACCAAAAGAGCGTCGTCAACGAGAGAACAAACAAACAAATCAAAGGTGCCCACCTTTTCCCCTCTTTCCATGGTCATCACCCCTAAATCCCATCCTTTAATAACCTGCCCAACCCCGACGGTAAACTCGAACGGTTCCCCGCGATCGACCGAGGAATCGAACTTAGTTTTCGCTTCGTCCAGTAACCGTCCGGTGTAGTGGACGAGGACTTTATCCCCGGCTTCTGGGTGCTTGTGATGATGCGAAGGCGTGGATGAAGGTTGGAGAAGCTTCTTCATCACGCCTTTGTCTTTGAGCGAAGACACGTCTCTGGTTTCACCGACAGACATCCGCGGGAACGAATTGAACTCTTCCTCCTCGTTTTCGTTTTCTAATTCTCGAGATGCGGGAGTCATGATGCTCTTTTATTTATTTTGGAAGCCACAAACGCGTCGTGCTTTGCCGCTAATGGGATGAGTTTGTTGTGAAGTTTGAGGAATTTTCAGCAAAATCGAGAGAATTTATGCTTTTACGACAAGGGTTCGCGCGCGCATGCGTTACATGAATTCGCGCCAGCGCGGTTGTTACTATTATTAGTAGTAGTAGTATTACTGCGCTGCGAGAGAAAGAAAGTGGTTTTGAAGAAGGTGGCGTTTTTTATCAGAAGAAGTTGGCAAACTTTTCCGCGAAGGACGCCCTGTCGTCTTCTTTCGCCTCAACGGCAGTGCCGCCGCCCTCGTCTTTCGTTTTCTTTCCTACTTCTAAATTTGTTTCTCGTTTAAATTCGTTTTCTTTTTCTCGGACGTCGTCCTCGTCGTCGTCGTTTACGTCGTCGTTCGAAAATATGAAAGCAAACATCGCTCGGTATTTCTCGATGCTTTCGTCGAAGGATTGAATCTTGGATTCGAGCGAAGCTTTCTCCGCTCGCAAAAAGTTCGAAGCTTCTTTGAACGCGACTTCGTATTCGGAAAGTTCGGGCGTTTCTCCGTCGAAAAGACCTGTCATGAACTTTGGCAGTTTGTTCTCGAGAGTTTTGAAGGCTTTGCGTTCGGCGTTGAGTTTGGTGGCGCGAGCCGGTGTTGACGACGAGGAGAGAAGAGATTCTTTCTCGTCGGCTTCGACTACGAGACGAGCG
>Ga0257106_1000648_pt1 | contig 19613 bp, 12 predicted proteins | sample LP_taG_3_FD_190177 | JGI IMG/M metagenome (GOLD analysis project Ga0257106, IMG submission 190177) | Marine microbial communities from Northeast Subartic Pacific Ocean, Canada - LP_J_2011_P26_10m | ecosystem: Environmental > Aquatic > Marine > Oceanic | place: Canada: Northeast Subartic Pacific...
CTCCAATCTTCAGTGAGCACGGACCATTAGTAGATTGGCCACTTTTGGTCCAGCCATTGAGACAAGTGCACTTATTGTGCCAATGCCACGGGGAACTTTTGTGCATGACTTTTTCACATGTGCCGTGCTCGCACTCGTGCTCACACTGTAGACAATTTTCGTGTTTTAGACACGATTGAAGGTTCGCAGGTTCAGCAGCTTCGCATTGCGCTCGACTACTGATAGTTCCATCACTTTTTGCGCAGATATTTTCTCGTGTTTTTGTGTTGCGATCTGCTTGTTCTAAGCACACGTCGTGCGGCGCTTTTGTACACTTTTCCCATGCAAGCGGGGTCCACTTAGAACTTTTCCACCAATCGGAGTCTTCTGGTTTCGCGTAGCACTCTAAATCGGTATTGTTCCGACGAGGGGCGAAGCAGCAGCCAGAATCTTCGCACGTTTGTCTTCGAATGCTTACACTTTGAGCCGCACTGCGAGTACTTCTTTCGTACAAAGCGCACGGCCTGCGCACAGCCGATTCAGACCGACACCAGGGAAGACAGCTGAAAGTGTTACAGCTTCTATACGTCGCTGGTTTTTGTGCAATACCTCCGCAGAGAGCATCCTCCGCCTGACTGTAATCCTCGATCGAACTACCTTTTGGAGCGCAGAACACGTTCCGACTTTGCGAACCAACTCCGCAGGGTTTAGAGCAAACGCTCCACGGGGCAGTGTTCCACGTCAACTTATTAGAGTCGATAAAGATATGAAGAGGGTGTGAGCTCACTACAAACGCCTGTAAATCTGCTTTCTCGACTGGATGCTCATATTCGACGGGCGTAAAAATATCTGTGTCAAAATTCGAGGATCCCTCTGGTGCTTGTTGATCGCTGTTGATAATTCTACCGTGTGGAGTGTTTGAAGTTTTGCAGGGTTGAGCATACAAAATACAAGCGTTGCTTTTGTCGTTGTAACTCATTTCGGTACAGCTCTGATTTGTACACGCTGTGATGCAGGTATTTAGTGAGCTTTCGCTGCGCGTTTCGAGTTGTGTCGAAGCCGAACAGTTTCTCTGCTCGCACAATCGTGCGTATCCTTCATCTGGATCAGTGTGAGTCACTTTTGCGCAGCGGAGATGTCGCTGTCTATTTCCACCGAACCAACCCATCCATTGCGAAGTCGGCCATTGCTGTTTCAATTGCAAGCCTGGAAGTGCTATACCCGTCGCGACGAAACCATCGGGGCAGTTTGTGTAGAAAAGTTTACGAAAGTCGCCATGAGGGCATTGCTCGTGTGCAGCATTGATGCTTCGAGAAAGAAACGTACTATCGTTCGTCCACCCTTCATCTCCGTCAAGAATAAACCCACTAGGGACTCCGCAACGCGCCAAAACACCTTGCCGCGTGGGGTCCGTGTCATTGTTTGCGAATGCGAGCCCTGTGAGGACTTCCCCACCAGGGCAGAGGACTTTTAAACGGGCTTGATATCGATTCGCGTGCCACTCGTCCTGAGGAAAGTTATGAATCCTGGCATAACCATCAGCTGGCTCACGAAACAGAGTTTCGGACGAAACCCATTCATCCAAATATCTTTCGCTCCTTAGACAGAGAGACGTATTTCCAAAGAACGAACATTCAGATAGTGTACTCTCACCCTCTGCACACCGCATGAATTGAATCGGTCCACGCAACTCATCTGTTATCATGACAACTTCTTTACCACGGAACTTGGCATTTTGAAAAACAGGATCGAAACCAAAATGCCTCGCATTCGAAATCTCTTCGCAATCACAATAACCCCAGGTATTCTTATTGCCATCCGTATAACAAATGTGACGATTTGGCTCAGGTATAGGTCCGACCCAGCCCGAGGTATCTTGCGGAACGAAGCATATTTGACGCCAGTCGTCATCTTCGGACCACTCATCGCTGAAAAAGCCGTGCCAATTGTTTCCATTATTGCACGGAAAATTTTTCCCAGAACCACCACATGTAGACTTGTGACGATGAAGGTATAGGCCTCCTGTAAAAAATACACTCGACGAAGTGTTAATCGACACCGTACTTTCGTTTTGAACAGAGAACGATTTTGGGCTATCGGTTGCTCTTGCACTAAGTCGCGGGAAAATTTTTGAATCTCCAGAAAGCGTTTCATACATGATCCCTCCACGAATCCCTCCACTTTCCCTCCAAGAACGTCCACTGTCAGGATTTGAATTTCGGAAGGTTATTCGCTCGCGTAAGCGTCTTAAATCAACAACGTTCGAGTCAAAATTTATCTTCTCGCTCAATGGCAAAACTGACGAATTAAAGCCGTTCAGATCAACATTCCTTTGCTTTTCCGAGAATGTGGTACGATAAAGTCTTTCACCCTTCAAAGCGAAATTAATCTCTGGCTGCCAATCCCATTGGTGAAGGCCACCACCTTTGAGTGCAAAGGAGCGAAGAACATAAACGAAAGGATATCCAGTAACTTTTCGAATCTTGATACTCTTCGAACGCATGCGACACACAAAGTCGTATCCGTGGACCCTGCTCCAAGCAGTCTTTAAATAACTGAAACCGACGCAACGGTCGTTAGCTACACAGCGCTGGGCGCAGAATTCAGCAAATCTCGAGTCTGATCCATGGTGCAACTGTGCATGGTTACCGGGGAGAGGGTAAACCATGTTCTCATACGAATGTAACAAGTATGGTGGGACGTGCTTGTAGAAATCGCGAGAACTGTACGATTCGTAAAGGTCACCACCAATTGCAATTGCATTGCTGTGCCTCTTAAATAGGTGAAAATCTTTGTCGACATCAAGGCTGCCAAGATCGTGCCACGAGGTTGGTGAGTTACAATCCGTGGAGGTATCGCACATGCAAACTTGATGCCTGGGATCTTCATAATCGTACCCAAAAATCTTGCTTCGACCATCCAGAACAAAGTCCTTCCAGAGCATGTACGGTTGATTGACGTTTGGAAGCTCTCCACGACCCCGAGTATAAGGCGTTCCATCCCGCTTTACACGTTCAATCGTTTTAAAATCACGAATCGGACCAATTAGAGTGTAGTTTTCTGGTCGAATGTAATAGTCGCTCTGTTTCTTCAAAGTAGTCTCGGCCGCCACTTCGACCGTTTTATCCCAAACGCCGACGCAACCCGTTCTTTCACCCTTCAGAACTTTAATTATCGCCTCGTCCGGAATTATCGCCTTGCCGCGTTCAACAAACAACACATCTTGCTTCACTCCCCCAATGGCAGAAGAAGAACCAAGAACGAATTGAACCTGGTTTAATCTGTACATCGGAATACAAACATGTGCCCCTTCTGCAAAACCGTACTTCGCACCTATGCCGGCGGCACAATGGGTGTGTTTCCCGCATCCACTATCATGATAAAATTTTCTCTCAGCTTTGCACGAACTTTGGTATTCTGTACAGGGCATCATTCTCCTGCCATCTTTTCGAATGGACGGACCATAGTCTAAAGCCTTGCAAAAACCGTCCATACCGTTTTCTAAGCGCAAAAAGAAGCGCTGATCATCGACTTCCTTTTCAAAAACAGTCTGAAACTTCGACGCGTTTCCCCAAGTGCTGACGGGATACTCCACGCCCAAGTAAGCCAGAGTCTTGTTATGGTAACTGCTCGGATAGAGATACGCAGTAGATCCTGCAGGGTTTGCCTGGTTCACTTTATATTCAGAACAACACGCTGGATATATGTATCCATAGTCCGCCGTAGTCTTATTAATGCAATGCTTAGAAGGACCGCTGGGTACAGAACTGACACCATGGCCGGTCCCTTCCCTCCAAATTCCAGTGGTAGCCTCAGTGACAAAAACTCCCTCACCGTTTTCTCCACAATCCGAAGAAGACCACAAGTAGGACCCAGGACAGGTAAGCACGGAATATTTTCTTGGTACTCCAAAGTAAATTTCGTCCGCGGTACACATGCGCGCACCTTCGTCTTCGCAATATTTCTTGGCTGTCGCGAAGTTAACCCCGGGATTGTTTTCAGGGTAAAGGTTCTCCTTTTGGTTCCAGTTATGCATATATTTCCAATGATCACCTTTAGTAAGATTCTGCCACTTGTTCGTAGGTTGAAAACATCCAGTAGGTTTTCCTGCGATATAAGCTGGATGATTATCACCTGAATTGATTGCAGCCCAGCTTTGATCTGGACCGTCGTCAAACTGTAGTGTTCCGCACTTGCGCAAGGACGGATGACCTCCTAACAATCCGTAGTTGCCAAGGCCATCTACACCACCGCCGGCATGATGCCAGATAGCCCCAGCATCTGCCAAAATATCTTTCACGCCCCACGTTGTGCCGAGTTCTTCGCAAGATCTAGTGACACCACACGCACCGAAGCACGTTTTCGATGTCTCCGGCTTTGAAAGCTGGAACTTAAAGCACTCATCGTCACCCAAAGCTTGCCCTTCTTCTCCCACGCATTTTGCAGTGCGAGTTTTCGTGAGCTTACATTCAGCAGAACCACCACCTCGTGGTGTGTAGGTCGGATTATCCTCCGACGGTGCGCAATCCGACCACGGCCCAACGATCCAACGACGTTGGATTGAGGCTTGCCAAACGTAAACTTTAAAATCCTTCGCTTTCATGGTTGTGGGTTCTGATCGTCTCAACCCGCAGTCAGAGAGTCTGCAAATTTTAGATGGTTCGTTGAACGATATCACGTTGCAACCAGGCGTGTTACGACAAGCACTCATGCAATTCATCGTCGTGTTCAGCTTACTTGTAGTGATGTGATCACAACCTCCCGTACCTGCCACCATGAGATCTTGGCCCTTCCACGTCCAGCTGACTTTATCGGTCGGATACTCGCCGTAGGTGTTGTTTTCTGCGCGCAGTGCGTCGCATCCATCATCACCCGAACCCGGTTGCGGGTCTGCAAATCCGACATGATATTTGCAAGATTCACCCGTGCTCGTTGAACCTCGACAACACGTTGATCCACATTTTGTGATTGTCGTGTTTGAGAGATCGTCACCTTCTCTAGCGTCGTGCATCACATCACAGCCGGGAACATTCGATATGCTCGTACTGCGGTAGCATCGGAAACCAACAGTTTGCTTTGGTGACCAACAGCATCCCCAAGACTCGCATGTAGATCTTCGTGATGTCAAGGAAGCGTATTTTGACTCGTCGCTCGCATAATATTCATCGCAAGGTATTCGATCTCCGATCACAGGGACCGCACAACCCTCTGCGCACGAGTGTGTGTTGCATTCCTTCGAAATTATAGGATTTTTCCCACAGAATGCATCGTCCAGAGTGTTTCCATCAGTTCGATTTACACAAGCAGAGCTTCTTGTCAAAAACCCTCCTCCGCAGGTCGTTGAGCACTCACTCCACGTTCCAAACTCCCAAACAGCGCCAATAATGTCTTGCGCAAAGCAATCAGTGTAACCCCACGTGCCCGGGAGCGATGTCATGCAAAACGGTCGGTCGGAAAAATCAAGCGCCACGTCCCAGTACTCCTCGTTGTTGTATTCAAAAGGGAATTTGCACGGGGCACCGTTCGCGTTTCCTTCGCAAGTTGATAGAGCACGTGAGTAGACGGTGATTCCCGGAGATGTGACAAAGGCACTCGGCTTTGGAAGCGAATTCAACAACACTGCGTTGAACTTTGTTTCGGAAAGTATTGCTCTCAACGCTGGACTCACACTCCCTCCCCTCTTTTTCGCGCGTGCGTGCGCATTAGAAATGGCGTCGCATGTCGTGCCAACTTCGTTTGCTTGTAAACCCTGTCCGGATTCTATTGCCTCGATGACATCCCACTTCCGCGCGTCCTCATCGCTTCTCACGACGCCATCAGATGTCGCGCCGAGCGCATCGACGAGCTCTTCGCGAGATATTGCAGCAGAACACGTGTAAAAACCTGCGCACCGATGATCCGCGTTGCACACGTTTTTGATATCATCGATTGTACCATTTATAGCAGTATATACCGAATCCACCAAATCGCTCATCGGCAAAAACGCATTTTGGTTCTCCACGAATGCTTTCGGCACCCGTTTCTTTCGATAAAAATCGGATTCTTCGCTCTTTCTCAACGAGTATCCCCTCGCCACGAGCGTGCACTTCATCTCGTTCAACGCGTATGAAAATCCTGCGCACGCTTCTCCAATGTCATCGCACGTCTGTTCGCAGTTTTCCAATCCCGACACGCGCTTCGCGGCGAGTTGCTCGCCAACCGAGGCTATCCTCGACCCGTGATGAAAGTAGTTTTCTGTAGTTTTGGCGCGAAGAAGTCAAGCGACACATGGTGAGTCTCGCGAAACGCGGGTATCGTCAAAAAGTCACGTATCGCGCGCGCGCGAGCAAAGAAAGAAAGGGGATAAATAAACGGGGAGGGGGCATTTCGCTCTCCAAAATAGATATTTTCTCACCTCTGGACGAAGATTCCGCCAATAAACGTCTTTGGGTCCTTCTCCCACCGTCCGCGTTTTGTTCGCGAACCTCGCTCTCCGCGATCGTCGAGTCGCCGCCGTGAAAGATCACCGCGAATACTGCGACAAGGAAGAGGGCGGCAACGAAGAAGAGCGCGCCTCCTCGGGTTGTTTGAACATTGAAATCCGCCAGCACTCGATGCGTGTCGTGTCGACCGTTTTGTAAACGACGACGATTTTTCTCCTTCCCTTCGACCGCCGCGAGAATTGTCGCGTCGTCCCCTCGACGATGACGCGAACCGAGTTCGGGTCGCGACGACAACGACGCCATTTCTCGCGCCGGTCGTCCAAAGTTTTTTACACCAAATCGAAGGAGACAACGATCCTTTTTAGGTTATTAGGGGGATGTCGTCGACCGTTATTAGGGGGGAAGTCGTCGACCGTGATATCGTCGACCAAAAAAATCGGTTTCTATTTCTTTACTTACGAGTGAAGCCGAAGGCGACTTTCGTTGATTAAGATGATTAACGGGGTAGAGGAAGTGTTGATACTTCTTTTTACCGCGTTTGGGTACGAGTACTTGTTTTGAAGTGATGTCGTACGCGTTTGAATAGTGAGGTTATTATGTAACGGTGACGACTTCCTGGCCTTTTTTGAGTCGCAGTCCAAAAACGGCCTCGCCTGGGTCGAGCATTGGTTTCTTCGGTCCCCGGTGGCGCGCAAGTTCGACGATGATGAGAGCGTATACATCAAAGTCATGCAGAGTTTGTTCCTACCGCTTCCTGAGCTTCTGGAGAAGCGCCTCGTCCAGGGTCTCAAATGTCCGAATCCGAATTGCTTATCGTCTGCACATGGCGAGCCGCACGATTTTGCGATCCACGATCCATACGGTCACTTCACCGTATTCGGGTCGGGTAATAAAGCGAACGTGGCTGGCGAAAAGTGGTCGTCCGACACGTTCATCCATAACGAACTGATGAGCTATCTGGGGAATGAGTTCAAAAAGATACCCGGGTTGAGTTACACACACGAGTTTACGGATGCGATGGTGCACCCGATATCCCTGAAATCTGGCGCCGATGGGACGGTCGAACACGAGAGACTCCACCCCGACGGAATCCTCACGTCTGGCGACAGCAAGATCTTCATCATTCTCGCGATGTCCGGAGCGTTTAGCGAGTGCTCGCTTAAAACAAAAGCATAAACGTCTTCAGGAAGTTGCAAAGTTGAACAAGGCAGGATTTTGCGTTGTTGTTCTCACCAAGCAGGAAGGGGAGATACTCGAGGAAGGGTCGATCTCGATCTTCGATGAATACGGCAAACAATCTGCCAAAACACGATTTACGAGGGAAAGGAGTACGTTTGATGAACATCATCGCTATGAGGACGACGCTTTCGCTAAGGTGGCAACTGCCCGTTTGCAGAAAAACGCCCGTGCGCTGTCGCGCACTTTGCAAACTCGCTGCTTAACTATTCTCCTCCACGCCCTCGCGACCGGTCAAGAGGGTATGAAGCGTCCGACAAAGTGCAAGGATAAAAGGGTATTCACAGGTAGTAGCCCGGCAAGTCTGAACCCTCAGCAGTGCCCACGCCCACCCTCCCAAGGAGAGAAGAGCCGCGCTGACGCGGTGTCGTACATGGCAAAAAAAGGTGGGTAAAATTCTTCCGGGCGATATATATTACAAACTAGAAAGAGTAACTAGCATTGCTTGTTGTCCTAACTCCGTCCGAAGACGAAGTTTCCCGGGGCTATATCACACCCCTGGCGATTTTTTTCTTCTTCTGCTCAATCTGATCTGCTCTTCTTTATCTGGTTCTTGGGCGAAGACTTCTTCTTCGTTCTTCTGCTGCTTCTGCTGCTTCTGCTTCTGCTCTTTCTGCCGCTTCTGCTGCCGCTCTTTCTGCTAGCTGCCTCGCTATTTCTGCTGCTTCTTCACGTGCCTTCTCGTATTGAGCGCGCTCCACTGTATTATTCTTCGCACCACCAGCATCGCGATCATACACTGCCATACACCCTTCGTTGGAGTATCTGTACTTTTTCGCCCATGCTGGCATTGCACATACCGCCAACATCAACACTTTAACCGAGCGCTCCGCTCTGACGCCACTTAAAGGCAAAGGCAAGCGCTCTCTTTCTTCCGCTGACGACCTTCCCTCTCCTACTACTGATAGAACAGAAACACAGAATACAACAGCAAAGAAGGCACCAGCCCGCTCGAGTACGACAGAAAACCCAACGAACGACGCTCTCCCGGCCGCGTTCGAAGACCCAGCAGCACCGACACCCTCAACCAATCCCTTCAGTGTGGATCCGTCGCGTGACCTGGACTTCGACCTCGAGCCGCGAGTCGACCTCCCAGATTTCCTTTCTGCCTCTTGCGCAAAAGTCGCGTCTTCGCCTTCGTTTCTCGACTCGTTTTTGCCCGACAACGACGACGACGTTTTTCTCCCTTCTACTGACGCTCCGTTGACTGAGTTCTCTCACAAACGGACGTTATGTTCTTCTCGTTCTACTGACGCTAAAACATCCGAGACCCCGGTCGTTGACGATGTAACTCACCCTCCTCCCAGCAGTTCCCCTGGTGAACAACAACAACAACAACGTGTATATAAAAAAGTGAATAAAAGAGTAAATAAAAAAGTGGAACGTGAGAGTTGAGAGAGAGAATTCTCTCTCAAAAATCACAATCTAGAGCACAGATCACGAAAACAATACTTCTGTCTTTGTAACAAATTACACCATTTCACACAATCACAAGAGAGAACAACACAAAAGCACACACAGATGTTCATCTCTCGAAAACTCGCATTCTCTCTCTTCGGGAGGAGATCCTCCTCGTCCTTCTCTTTGAGCGCTACTGTGTGCCGTCGAGCGATTTCTTTGTCCTCCTCTTCTTCTTTATGGGAAGAACGGGGGGGTTGTTTCGGCGTCAAATCGTCGTCGTCGTCATCGTCTGGAAAAATGTTTACGACGACGACTGCGGCTGCGACGGCGAGAGAAGCGCATCGCATTCATCATCATCATCATCGTAATCATCATCGGTTTTTAGGACAACAAATGCAACAGAAACGGTCGATATTCATCCAAACGCAATCGACGCCCAATCCCTCCTCCTTGATGTTTCTGCCTGGGAAACCGGTTCTGGAAGACTCTTCTTCGATGAACTTTTCGTCTGCGAGGGAATCGATGCGATCTCCACTCGCGAAATCTCTATTCACCATCGACGGCGTGACCGGGGTATTTTTCGGCGCAGATTTTGTGACGGTGACCAAATCAGAGGCGTTCGATTGGGAGATGTTAAAGCCGGAAGTGTTCGCGAAGATCATGGACTTTTACGCGAGCGGCGAGGCGGTGGTGAAAGAGGAAAACGGGGAGGTCGAAGAGGCGGACGATCCGAATAGGATTTTAGATACGGACTCGGAAACGGTGGCGATGATTAAAGAGTTGTTGGAAACGAGGATTAAACCAGCCGTGGCGGAGGATGGCGGGGATATCGCGTTTAAGAAGTTCGACGAGCAGGACGGGTTGGTGTACGTGGAGTTGAGAGGCGCCTGCGACGGGTGTCCGAGTTCGACGGTGACTTTGAAGAGCGGGATTGAGAATATGTTGATGCATTACGTGCCGGAAGTGAAAGGGGTGGTACCGTGGGAAGGGGATAAGGAGATGGATTTATTGGATATGGCGGATTTGATGCGAGGTCGTTAAACCCCCACCGCGCTCGCGTTGTGTATACATACTATTTTATACCTGTATTCTTTAAAAAATCTCTAATAGTTACGTTTGTCGTCACATCGGCTCTAAAGCGACGTTGTTTGCATTCCTCGCTCTTTTCTCGCTCTTTTCGCTTCTTAACTCCCCGAACTCGCACCAAAACTTCCCCTCGCCTCGCATGGCTAAACGTACGGCGACCCGTTTACACCATCCGCTTCTTCGTCGCGTTCGCGTGCGCGTTCTTCGCCTCCCGGGCGTTTTCCACGCCATTCTCGCGACGTCGCCTAAACTCGCCCCGCCCAAATAAGTCACGTCCACGCCTTTCTTACTGTTATTACTACTATTCTCGTCGCTATTACTGCTAGTACTGCTATTCGTATTCGTATTCCTCCTCCTCGCGTCGAATACCATCTTCTCGGCTTCTCTTTCCGAGCCAACTTTCCTTTGCAAAACGGTCCATCCGACGAGTTCCCCGACGTGCGCCCCCGTCGTCACGCTCGTTGTATTCGCGTCAAAAATCCCGCCGAACCGTTTCCCGTTGATTTCCCACGTCGGCACTGTTTTAACTCCAACAGATTGGAGGCAATTTTTCGCCAACGAAACGTCCACGTGGTGCGACTGCCACTCGGAGCTGCCGAAGAGGAAATGGAGCAACGCTTTCGCGGCTCTGCATTTGAGACAATACGGGGCGCCGTAGACGAGTGCGTTGGTTCGAGATAAAGCTAACGCGAGAGGAGAAAGTGCGACATTGTTTTCTCGTCGTTTTTGTAGTTGTCTTTTCGGTTCGCAGTTTCGAGTTAACGTGCGGAGGGAGATGCCTTTGTGCGAGAGAGACATCTGTTTGTTGTGTGGACGAAAGTGAAGCAAAGAAGCGCTTTAGAGTGGGTAGTATTATTTACGATTTTTTATCAATGATATTCCTATATACAACAAATTTATTATCACTCTCGCGTGAGTATCTCTCTCGCTGGTTTTCAGTCTCCTCTCTCTCGACTACATACACTCGATTATTAGGGAAGAGTACTTGACGACGTCAAAAAGTTTACAAGTCTTGCGACCAGTCGACGCGGAGTTGGATGTCGTCGGTGTTGACGCCAGACTTGTTGTACGGGCATCGAACGGAATATCTGTCCTTGGACACGCGAAGTTCACCGTTCATGTCCGGATCGGCGGAGACGGACGCCTTGATGTCGTCCGTGGTGTACGTCAACACCGCCATGGAGTTGGCGGAGTTGCTCTTGGTGTTGTACACCGATTGCAACTTGACGTTGACGTCGCCGTTGTTGTAGTACGCTCTCACCTTGGCGTCGTTGGACAAGACGTCGTACGAAACATCCGCAGAGATGGAGTCGTTATCGATGACTTCCTTCAACGGCAACGCAAAAGCGACCGAGCAGACGTTCGAGTTGACCGCTTGGTTGTCTCTCAAGTGGTTCGTGTTGCCTCTTTGGACCAAGTTCAAGGTAACGTCGCCGAGCTTGTCGATGTTCGTCGTCACCGCAACTCTCGCCGCCTTCTTGTTCAACGGCAAGTCCGCGACAACCTTCATCGCTTGATCCAAGATGGTCACGTCTTTAGAGACGGAAACTTCCCAGTCGCTCGCGACGTTGGACGCTTGCGACGCCAAATCCGCCGGCGAGCAGTTGTTGTCGAAGTTCTTGTCCAAGTTGGCGCGCGGCATCCACCCCGGGGTCAAGTTCAAAGAAACTCGACCGGAACCGTTGCAGATGTCTTGGGAGACGTTGATGTTTAATTCCTCCTCGGCGATCGCGCCGTTACCTCTGAGGACAACCTGTTGTTGTTATTAGTTATAGATAATATTTTTTGTGTGAGAGAAAGAGGAGGTAAAGGGGTCAGTTCTTTTTTTCTTTTCTTTTTTTGACCCAAAACGTGTCCAAATCCAAACGTGCCTCCAAATGCTGACAAGGATTGCATTCTCGAAAAACAAAAAAACGACGCTTGCGAACGATCCCGTCTTTTCCGCGCGCGTATAGCGTCGCGCGAAATCATATTCCGAGTAAATCCGCGCGAAACGTGCGAAAAACACATCGAGGAATGGTTTTCGATCGGTTTTGAACGTTTTTTTGGAAAGATATAACTTCGTCGAGTGCGGGTTAAGATTTCTCTTTTTTTTGAATCGATCGATTTTGATTCAATCATCGCCGACACACGCAGCAATTATACCATTTTTTCCAAGAACAAAATTGCGCGTCGCGTTCCAGTCAGTGTCACGATACGAAGCGAAAAGAAAACGAAAATAAAAACGCACTCTGCCAGTAGCTTGCATAGATTGGGACATGATTTAAAGTGTTTTTTTGTTGTGTGTGTGTGTGTAAAGCGTGAAGCTTAAGTGTGTTTGAAAAGTGAGGGAATTCAATTCCCTTTATTTGTTCTCCTTTCTTTTTTTTCCACGTGGATTCCAAGTTCGCTTTTTTTGTTTTTGTTTTTGCTTTTTTTCACTCGTTTTCGTAAATCACTTTTTTTTTGTTTTTTTCTCTAGAGCTCTCTGCTCTTTTCTTTTGCATCAGCCCCTCACTCTAAGACTCAAGAAATCACTTCTGTCACCATGGTACGTTCCGTCTCTCTCTTTTCGCGGATTCTCTCTCTCTCTCTCTTTTCTCGAGAAGAAGAGGAGGAGGAATACGAGTCGCACTCGAAAGTGCCCTCTTTACGGCCGGTCGTTTTTCGCGCGCGCGAGATGAGCGTCGTTTTTTTTTAACGCGTTGCGGTTTTTCTGCAAATTTTGGTGCGAAGAAAAAGCCCTCTCTCCCACGAAGAACGAGTGTGTGATTTTAAAGCGCAAACGTCGGAAATCGCGCGAGTTTACTCTCGCGCGACCTCGATTCTCTCGAAACTTCACTGACTTTACCGTTTCTTTAACTTAAATCGCGCATTTCTCGTGCAGTCGAACCCGATGAAAGATATCCGCATCCACAAGCTCATCCTGAACATCTCCGTCGGGGAATCAGGCGATCGTCTCACCAAAGCGGCGAAAGTGCTCGAGCAACTCACCGGTCAGCAACCGGTCTTCTCCAAAGCAAGATACACCGTCCGCACGTTCGGTATTCGTCGTAACGAAAAAATCGCCTGCCACGTGACCGTCGGCAACAGAGACAAAGCTTTGCAAATCTTGGAGTCTGGTTTGAAGGTGAAGGAGTTTGAACTCTTGAAGAAAAACTTTAGCTCGACCGGGAACTTTGGTTTCGGCATTCAAGAGCACATCGATTTAGGCATTAAATACGACCCGTCCACTGGGATTTACGGCATGGACTTCTTCGTCGTTTTAGAACGACCCGGGTTTCGCGTCAGCCGACGCAGAAAGTGCCAAAAGAAAGTTGGCAAGTCGCACAAGTTGACGAAAACAGACGCGATGAAGTGGTTTCAGCAGAAATTCGAAGGCATCATCTTGGCCAGAGCGTATTAAGAAGAATACGCATATCCGAATTTTTAGCCCGTATTATATCGCAGATAGTTTATGTAGCCCCAGTAAGAGAGAGAGAGAGAGAGAGAAAACGACGAGAGTGTGTACTTCTTTGTAATGCATCATTTTGTTCTAATTCTAACGTAGCTTTTATCATCGCAAAGTACCTTTCGACGTGTCTCAGCCACGAATACTATTTCGCTCTTCAAAAAAACCGAAACGACACACGCTTTTTGTACCTATTGTTCTTCTGTTGCTTTATTACTATTAAAGATAGTGTTAAGATGACAGTTTCAGCGAAAGATGACGAACCGAACGAAGCTATTCAGACGTTGGAAAAGTCTTTAACGCCGAACTCTTCCTCTCAAGGGAAGAAGAAGCAAAAGCGAGAATCGTCATCGGTCCCCGGGAAGGTGCCTCTCGTAAAAGATGATGATGATGGTGGTGCTGGTGGTGGTGCCGATGGTGCGAAAAAGAAGAACAACGAAGGCGGCGAAAACACGGAGGTGCAGTTCAAGCGCGACTTTTTCGAAAAGCAGTGGAGAAAAGACGCGAGGATTTACGAATACGGCTCTGCCGCGAATCCAGACATGAAACCGATTCCAGTGTTGGTGCACCCGCCGGATTGGCACGAACGAGGCGAGACGCGAATTATTCCGTTCGATATCGACGATTTTTTGGAAATCGACAAGCAGTGCACGTCGCCGAACTTGATGGCGTCGTTTATTCGCATTTGCGAAGGGGAGAATTTGGAGACGACGGCGAACGCGACGAGTCAAGCGTTTTACGTCATTCGCGGGAGCGGGTGCACGACGAGCGAACACGGGACGATAAACTGGGATACGGGAGATTTGTTCGTCGTGCCGGTGTGCGAGCAGGAGATGTTGCACGAGTGCGTGAAGGCGGAGAAAGGTGGTGCGGCGTTATATTGGGTTCACGACGAACCGCTGATGGATTATTTAGGGGTCACGCCGAATAAGAGGGCGAATAAGTTCAAGCCGACGTTGTATAAGAGAGACGACATGTTGGCGCAAGTGGAGGAGATTTCGCACTCTACGACGAAATCGAACAACCGACTCGGGGTTTTGCTTGGGAACGCGAAATGCGAGCAGACGAAGACGTTGACGCACGTATTGTGGTCGCTTTTGAACTCGATTCCAGCGAGGAATGTGCAAAGACCGCACAGACACAACTCGGTCGCTTTGGATTTAGCCGTCGCGGCGAAACCGGGCGTGTACACGTTGATGGGTAAAGAAATTGACGACAAAGGGGATATTATCGACCCAATTCGATGCGATTGGATTCCAGGTGGTGTTTTTATCACCCCACCGGGATGGTGGCATTCTCACCACAACGAAAGCGACGAAGTCGCGTGGGTTTTGCCTATGCAAGATGCCGGGTTGTACACGCACCAAAGAACGTTGGACATTCGATTCGTGGACGACGAGTTGGAGTTGCATAAACAAGGGAAGATTCGCGGGTCGGCGTTTGCGGTGACGAACAAGCAGTACATTAATATGGTAGAGATGGGCGCGAAAGTGCCGATTCCAAGAGGGAAGGATAGTACGATGAAGAGAAGCTTTTCGAAAGAACACATGACGGATTCCGACGGCGAACATTAAAACGAGTTTGCTCCTGTATCACAAGAACTTATTAATAATACTTCATATAAAAATTCACTATGTATTCATCGTCATAACAACGCGCGCGTTAATTCTATAAAGCTTTTCTACAAACTATATTATTACGTCTAATTATCTAATACATTTCTTCTAGCCTTCGTTGACGCTGAGAATGAAACAAAAGGACATCATCGCCGCGCAACATAACAAGAGCGCACGTTCGCTCGCTCTACCCGCCGCCGTCAATAACATTACAACTAAGACGTTCAAAGGAACTCTGAACACGCTCGTCACCGATGCTCTCAAATTGTTTGGAACTAATTCACCGCGTAAAACCGCCATGGCTGGCCAATACACGCCTAAACCAAACTCAAACGCACAAAACGCAAACAAGGCGACGAAATAACTCTCTTTAAAAACTACCGTCCAGAAGAAAGATATCGCAGCCGCGAGGAAAACGTATCGCAAACTTTTCCTAGTCTGCGCGATGCTCGTATTATTACTATTATCACCACTACCACTAACAACGTTCACGTGGGGGCGTTTCCTTTGCACGGAAGATAGGATAGAATACGTCATCGATCCGAGCATTTTGCACGTCATGAAGAGCGAAAAGACGACGCCGTGGGGGACAAACCCGGAGACCGTTTGATCGGCATCTTTTCTCTTTTCCAACGCCGGCGTCCAAATGAAAACAAACACGTGCAACGCAGCCTCGTAGAGCGAATTCGTGGTACCGAGCGATAATAGTTCTGGACGCGTGGCGACGATTTTGAACGATTCGAGTATGCCGCCTCTCCTTTTTCTTCTTGTTTTTCGTAAAGTTCTTCCTCGTGGAGGCATCTTCGTGGCATCCTCTTCGTCCTCTCTGTCTTCATCTTCTTCATCTCCATCTTCCTCGAACGACGCGTTTTCGTCGCCTTCATCGTTCTCCTCGTCTTCTCGATTCACTTTCGTTTTGTTATTCACCCAGAGCGAAGCGCATAAACAACCGCACAAAAACAGCGCCCCGGCGGCGACATCAAACGCCGGGGCGAACTCGTTTAGTTCCTTCTCGGTGACAAACAGAGACGTTTTAATCCTTAACTCCGGTAACGGTCTTTCCACTCGCGCTTCATCGGCTGTCTGTAACCTCGGCAACGTCCTCGATTGACTCCCGGTGTAATATCCGTTCTTCCTGGAAAACGTATCCACGACGGCATTCCCGATAATCCCGGCCACTACCGCCGATAGCGCGTTAAAAAACGTTGCCGATGCGAATAACCTCGCTAAATTCCTCCTGTGAATCTTCTTCCGATCGCACTCCGCAATCGCCCAAGCCTCGAACGAACTAAACAACAAAGAATAACAAATCCCGCCTAAAACTCTCGCGAAATACAACGAAAACACGTCCGATCTTCGGCTGCTCACCACACACACGAACGCGTACGCGAAACCATACAAAACGCAATTTACTTTATGCCCGTACCTATCTCCTAACGAGGCTACAATCGTTCCCAGAAACGCAGAAGACGCGTACCCGAGCACAAAAATGAAACCAATCGATTGCATCGTAAACCCGTGTTCGCGATACAACGCGTATAAATACGCGCCTTGAATCCAATCTCCAAACGTCGCGAAAACGTACACGATGTTGTACCTCGTTCGTAAACGCGAGAACCGCTTTTCTTCAATCGTCGTCGCGAGGTCGTTACTCCCTCCTCCTCCTCCTCTGGCTGGAGATAAAAACTCCTTCGTCGTCGATTGGTGTTCCTCTCTTTTCCTCCCGCCGCTGCTACTCCTACTTCCACCACTACTCATCAACACTCTCGAAAACACGTGCACGAACAAGCACGACCCGCCGGCGACGACTAACAGGCAGTGCTCCGGGAAATCTCGCGCTAACGTTTCAAATGTCGACGGGGTTTCTTTGAGCACGTATAGCATCGCGTCGTTCTCGTACGAAGAAGAAGAAGAAGACAAAGGCATTTCTTTTCCGCTTCGAAAGAAATTAATGTCGCTTTACAACACCAACACCAACACGTCGTTCGAGCGCACCACCACCACCACCACCCGACAAACGACTCCTACTCCTCTCTGAATAACATCTTTTTGTTCTCCTTCTCTTTGCTTCTTTAAGCGATACTAAAAGCGTTCGTTTCTCTGTGGGAAAAAGCGAGATTTGAGGCAAAAATGGACGAGACAGACACTTTGTTCACTACTGAGAGAAAAACTACCGTTTTTTCACTTCTTTTTGTAAAACGAGACACAAAGATATTTTTGGTTGCTTTTTCCCTCTACTTTTTTCCGCCGCATTTCAAATAAAATATGTCTGAAACACTTATTAACGGCGATACCGCGTACATGCTCACGTGCATGGCGCTCGTGAACCTCATGACACCAGGCCTGGCGTTTTTTTACGGAGGCTTGGTTCGTTCCTCGAACGTGTTATCCATCATGGCGCAAAACTACGCCAGCATGGGATTGATGACCATAATTTGGACCGCATGGGGGTATGTTTTTCTGCTCTCTTTTCTCCTTCTTTCTTGCGAGGATGACGACGCGTCTCTTCTTTCTCCTCGTGATTATGGCGTTGCGGCGAACGACGCGAAAACGACTGTTGCTGACATTTTTCTTCTTCTTCTTCTTCTTCTTTATCGTCTTCGAAAAAACAGATATTCGTTATGTTTCGGAGAGTCTCAGGGCGATTTTATCGGCAACCCGAAATCGCATTATTTCCTAGAAAACACGAACAATAACTCCCCGCAACCTTCAATTCCAGGACTCGTGTTCTGCGGGTTTCAAGGGATGTTCGCGGTGATTGCCCCAGCGCTGATGACGGGCGCGTTTGCCGATCGCGTGAACTTTGGACCGTACATGGTGTTCATCGCGCTCTGGGCGCACTTGGTGTATTTTCCAGTCTGCCACTGGATTTGGGGCGGCGGATGGATGGCGAAACAAGGCGTTTGGGATTTCGCGGGTGGGATTGTCATCCACGTGACCGCGGGATTTTCCGCGCTGGCGACGGTTGTCGCGTTGCCGTCGAGACACCACTTGGACGCGAGCGTTGAGAATAAGCCGCATAACATTCCGTTCGTCGCGCTCGGGACCGGTTTGCTCTGGTTCGGTTGGTTTGGCTTTAACGGCGGATCCGCACTTGGCGCGAACAACCAAGCCGCGTACGCCTCGATCAACTCGGAAATCTCCGCCTCGGCGGCGCTCTTCGGGTGGATGATGTTCGAATGGGTTTTGGAAGGCAAGCCGACTTTAATCGGCGCGTGCGTCGGAGCCATCGCCGGTTTGGCTACGATTACCCCGGCGGCTGGTTTTGTCGACCCATGGTCTGCGTTATTGATTGGCTTCTTGTGCGTGCCATTTTGCTACGGTTGCATCGAGATCACCAAGAGGTACAAACTCGACGACGCTTTGGATGTCTGGGCCGTGCACGGCATGGGCGGTTTCTTGGGCACCGTCTGCGTCGGTATCTTTGCCACGGAGAAAGTATCCGGTAACGTCGACGCGAGTGGCAAGCAATTTCTCATCCAATTGTTGGCGGCAAGTGGCATTGCCGTGTATTCTTTCGTCATTGGCTACCTTTTGATTAAAGTCATCGATAAGTTTTCGAAAGTCGCCGTCGACGCTGACACGTACGCGAAAGGTTTGGATGTTTCCATCCACGGCCACGAGGCGTATTTCGACAGCTCCAACGATGGAAGCAAAAAGGTTTTTGGAGTGTAATCCTTGAATATAATATTTAAGGATCCTCTTTTATATTACTCTATAATAAAGAGCAAGAAGAAGAAAGAACCAACCATACTACTACGTGGTTCTACTAATACTATGATAATAATAATAAGATAATAAGAAGTTATAATACCGGCACGATAAAATATAATATTATGTGACCGACGACTTAGTACCAAACCTATGGAAAATTCCAGGTTTACGTACACGCAGATCAAGAATTAACGCGCGTGCCGAGAACGACAAAGTTTTAATATTTATTCAATAATAAGATCACAAAAAAACACGAGCCTTTATTTGCGCGCGCGGTTTCGCCTTCCTCCTTCCTCTTCTCTCGAGGTTGAATCGGGTAGTTTTATTTTATATAATATATGGACTGGCGAGAAAAAATAAGATGAGAGCACAAGAACGAAAACCAAAGAGCGAGAAAAGTGAGTTGCAAACGGGTAAAAAGCGCATTGGTGTCTTCTTAATCATTGTATCATCATAGTAACAAATTGCATTCAACGAGAAAGCTTTTTTACATACATAAAACACTCTTCAAAAAATGAAAGCCGTTCCTCATTATGTTCATTATTATTATGTTCATTATTTCAATATCTTTGCGTTCTAATTGCACAAAAAACGACGTGCAATTTAGTAGAAGCCGAAGCCCTTGGCCGCGTTGGTCAAGACGTTCGCGTGAACCGGGTCCGCGGTGTGCGCAGTCCAGTTGGCGATCGGACCTTCTTGGGTCGCCAAGGCTTGGAAGATGCAGCCCAA
>Ga0257106_1000649_pt1 | contig 19593 bp, 16 predicted proteins | sample LP_taG_3_FD_190177 | JGI IMG/M metagenome (GOLD analysis project Ga0257106, IMG submission 190177) | Marine microbial communities from Northeast Subartic Pacific Ocean, Canada - LP_J_2011_P26_10m | ecosystem: Environmental > Aquatic > Marine > Oceanic | place: Canada: Northeast Subartic Pacific...
GGATCGCCAACAGCGATGTTTGGAGTTGAGAATGGTAGAGGTGGTGGGTTTAACACCAGTAGGGGGGAGTTTGATCACTTGTAATTTTAATATGTTTCATACTGCACATACATATACACACACATACTCGGCGCAAATGACATATTTCTGTCATTCGCAAGATAATATTTGCGCGTTGCGTGCTTTTCACGGTAATTTCCAACACTTTGGCTGCTGCACTGATCCGTCATCACGTTCGATCGTGCCCACTCCCCCTCCGCTGCTGATGCCAAGCTTTCTGCTTTTACACGTTAGATAGCACGGTGCTGAGAAAATCTCCTCGTCTGATAACTTTTCCCCAAATGTTAGTATGCAACTACCGTCAGCATGATTTGGCTGAAGATGCGCATCTACACCGAAGGCTTCTTTGAAGAAATTCTCCGTAGGAACTTTGCAAAAGTTCGTGCACGATCCTACGCATCCTGATTGTTCTAAATATCTACATTTCTTTAACTTTACAGCGGCGAGTACACCATCGCTTTCTCTCGGAACGCGTTCAGATGGCCCGACGAGCCAACCGAAGAACTGTACCGTGATAAAACTGTTCAGTTCGTCCACCCAATTCGATGGTTTAATAAGTTTCTTGAACAATATCCTGATAATCTCCGGAATTAATTCTAACAACGTCTCCGTCACGACTTTTCTCTGAGCGTCGGTGCCTTTAAATACTACGCCAACTTCGTTCGCTAAATAAACCAGTCTCTGGTATGAAAATATGGAAAACTGCTTTGCTTCTGAGGATAAAACACCTTCGGTTGATTCCATGATTTTCCCTCCTAACTTGGCGTTAAATAAAGCGATGGCAAACTTGTCGTACACGCTATCGCTATAACTCGTCTCGCCCGAAGAAGCGTACGTAGCTCTCGATTTTCCAAGTATTCCGTATTCATGGGTATCTTCTTTCTCTTCGTCACCGTCATCGCGAACTGCACGCGTTCTCTCGAGTTTTATGCACTGTTTTCGTCGTCTGCCTAAATGACGCGTGGTGCGGTGAATATCCCGCGCTTGCGCTGCCGTTACGCTCGTACTCGCAAAACTCATCATCGTTCACTTCCTTAGTTTATGTATATATATACGAGGTCGGAAGAGCAGAGTATGTGAAGTTGGAATTTTTGACGCGATACACTTTTGGAGAAACTACGAGAAAGACAAAAAGAGAGTTGGGCAGAGAGAGCACAACAAAGTGTTTTGTTTCGATAATAATGTTATAAAGGTATAAGAAAAGTGTATCTAAATATTGCTATTTTTATCACATGATAGTGCAACAGCACGCGGGCTTGTCTCTGATACCGCTCCTATAACGCCCTTCCGTATCTCCTCCCCGAAAATCCAAACTATCTAAATCACTCTGCTCATATTGACTGACCTCGTATTCGACTACTTCTTCCATTCTCGATTCGTTCGCCCAAGTTACGCTTTTCGAGCGATGTTCCTCGCCTAACTTAATATCGTTCCCACCTGGCGAAGACGACGGCGATGCTTTCTTCCCTGCCATGATCACGAGACTCTCTCTCTCTCTCTCTCTCTATATATATATATATATCGTTATCGATGTTGTGCTGGGAAATATCACGAGAGAGAATAAAAAAAATCTTTCGTCGTGCTCGCGAGTTATTATTGGTCAAGCTAGAGCACGACGAGACGTGAGATGGGCGATGTCACGAATGTCGATCGAGAGGACGCAAACGCAAAGAGTGATATCGATTATATGTGTGTGTATGTGCGTGTGTGTGTATGTTCACACCAAGCGCGTCGTGTTATATTTGTGAGTGATGAGGGACCGAAATAATAGCACTCGAAAAATTCAGCTTTTGACCTTTTTCGCGAAAGAGCTTTTGCGTGTTTTGTCTCTTTTATTTTTTCCCGCGTGAAAAATTGTGACACAGCAACACGTTTCTTCACAGTCTGTGGTGGGAACTGTCGTGCACATAAAGCACACATAAAGCACGAGCAATGATGAAACGAAGTGTGGGACTTTTGTTTTTCGCGCTGACATTCGTCGTCTTGCTTTTAAGCTGCGGCATTTCCGTCACCGAAGGCGCTCGATTGTTGAAGCAAAATTACGATGATGAGGACGCCGGAGACGAGATTGAAATGAACGCGATGCAGAGAAAAACCACTAAGAATGAAGAGGATGATGACCAAGCCGCAATCTACGCCGCTAAACTAGAAGAAGAAGAGATAGAAAACACGCAGTTGAATAACGAGGAGGAGAGCGAACTCGAGCAAGTCGAAGAAGAAGTCGCCAAGGAAGCCTCGGAAATGTCCTCCTCCTCCTCCTCCTCCTCCTCTGAAGTTGCCTCATCGGGCGACGGCGAAAACACTGAAAACATGGAACTCTCGAAATCAGACGATACAAACGGCGGGAGACTTTCCCAGGAGGAAATTTTGGAAGAAGATCGAAGGATGGCGACAAAGGTTTGGGAAGGCATCACCGGACAACCCGAAGGGAAAGAGAAGGATTTAATTGATAAAATCGTCGAAGCCCACTCACTCGAAAGCACGCCGATGGATGGTTTTCTCATGGAGAATGCGGATTCAGAATGCGGACCTTCCGGTCCTTTCGCGTTACTGACGCTTTGGAACTCCGTTGATAAGTTTAAGCGGCAGAAAATTATTGATTTCTTCTCCCAAAATGACGACGAGGTGTCGACGAGCAATCCAACCTGGAGCACCGTCGCCGTGAAATCGTTGAAGCTTTCTGGTGTTTTCTCCACTCGGTTCGCCGGCGAAGGTGAATCGAAACGCGAGTGCATTGCTAATTTCCTTACTAATAACAAAATGCGACAACTCGAAGACGTAAACAGAGCAAAGGGAATCGAGACCTCTCGTCCGCATCAAACCGAACGACAGCGTGATTTAGCGAAAGGCAAACAGGCGAGACTCTTGCGCGACTACGTTCTGACCAAGATTCTTCCATCCGCACAGACTCTCGAGGCCAGAGGTGCTAATGACGAAGCAACTGTTCTCGTCCTCGCGCTAAACTGCAAAGTTGAGAAAAGACGCGCACTTTTGTTCGCGCTGTTCGATGCCGTGATTTCTACGTTTAAGTTGAATGCCAACGACGTCGCTTTGAGCTTGGGAAGACGTCACGTCACGCAGGACATGTATGAACTCATCAACCAAACCCCAGGGGACATGCTCGGAGAAGAACGAGGTGATAAATTGAGCTACACGCGCGGCGACGATCCAATTGTAGTCAAAGCAGGTATTTGCCCGACGCTGGTTGGGAAACACGATGTTGATGAGAACGCAAACGAGGGCGGCGAAGGATTTGGAGACGAAAGGGATCACTTGCAGCGAGCGCACGCGCAAGCTCGGGATCATTTCGCGCCGCATCGCACCGAAAATCATCACGACCCTACAAATCCACACCATCAGCATACGCACGGTTCACACCAAATGGGTTCACTTCCAGGTATGCAAAGTGTTTTTGGCGGAGATGACATGAAAATGCTCGGAGGCAGCAGCGGAAAAAGAGGAAGTTCCAACAATCAAGCGAAGCAAATGGGGATGTCGGCGTTCGGTATCAGCGACCATTCGGCCATGCAGAGTCCAAGATCCCGAGGCAACGAAGGAAGGACACAACCTAAATCCAATTACGTGCCAACTTTAGAAGATCCACTTCAAGGGTACATGAATAGTCATCCAGCTCCTCGAAGACACCGAGCGAGAGGAGTGGGGAGAAGTGAAACGTTGTAAATAAAAATGTGCTGTGATGTTTGTTTATTTATTTTGCGCGTACCCGACACCTGGCCTGGCACCTGGTACACTCTACTCGTAATAATCTTAGAATTAAAACTTATTATTCTTGCGAGCCTGTTCGTTTTCCTCTTTTCGCTTTTGAATCTCTCGCGCGGCTGGTAAAGCGCCGCACGGCGTTCCTTTTTTTGCAATGTTAAAAGCGCATTTGAACGCGTGCACTACCGATCCATCCGCTATACCTTCTGCTACCAACGCCTGTTGTACTAAAGAAACCGCATCGTTAGCAATGGAATCCTCCACCTCACCGAGAGAGGCGTATACCACATGCGTAAACGGCGTCGCATCACCCTCGGCTTGCGAAGCTTCGTCGTTTTCAACCATCGGGCCGAGTCCCAGTTTAACTTCGTGTAATACCGCGAGCTGGAAATTTTTCTTCAACTGTTTCTCCAAGTTCCCAATCCCGAATGTTTGTACCCAATTTTCAGCGTCTAATGCGTTATCGCATTTCAGGGCCACAACTATGGCTACGTTCCTATTGTTTAATCCTATTTTAGTTAATTTCGTTTCTTTGTCTACAGATTCCTTCGCCCGTTTTGCAAACGTGCCTTCCACGGCGGCGTCGTTCTTCGGGTACACGTCGACTTCGCTCGCACTCAGCATGGCGTATTTTTGCGGAGACGGGTGGGCAATATCTGAGCTATCGAAGAGGTCATCAAACCTACTAAAAACATCCTCCGGAGGAGAGTCGAATAAAGTATAGTTCATGTACTGATGTGGTGGCAGATTCTTATCGAGCTGCTTGAACTGGTCCGTGCCGACTTTCTCGTGAAAGTGGGCAGAAATATAATCCGGGTGCGACCGCGAAACTTCACACACATGCAACGCAGACTCTAAGAACGAAGGAAAGATGACATTTTCTCCGTTCAATTCTGAATAAATAGTAAACATAGAGGTTCCGTCGAATACGAGCGACGACGACGACGATGATGATTCTGCGGAGCATTTCATCGCGCTTCTTCGTTCTTCGTTTTTAAATCCGAAAGCAGTCATTCCTTTTTGGCGCGCGCTGGTGATATTCATCGTCCTCCTCTCGAACATCTTCGACGATGATGACGTCGTCAATGCCGATGTTGTCGCCATCATCATCATCATTGCGTGGCGTGGCGTGGCGAGTGTGTGTTTGTTCGTGTGTGTTTTGTTGTGTTCTGAAAAAGTCACGAAAAAATGAAATGAAGAGGGACGAGGAGACGACGACGATGCAAAGTGCGGAAAATCATGTCCTTCCTTAAGATTTTCTCATCTTCCTCCCCTGCTGTCTTTTTCCTCCACCGTCCTCCACGCGATGGATGATGATCCCGAAAAAAATCAATCAAATAAAATAATCAAATTGTAAATAAAAAACGCCTGTAGGGAACGTCAGAAACACACAAGGCGGGGCTATACGTTTTGACAATAATGTCTGCGCTCACCGCATCTTCGCTTTTCACGTCGTCTACTCTTCGCGCGTCGAAAACGACGACGACGTCGTCGACGAGTAATAAAAATAAGAATAAAAAGAATTCCTCTTCTTTCGTCGTTTGTCGCTCGCAAAAACAACAACAACAAAAGACGTCGCTCGCATCATCAGAAAAAAGTATTTCGCTTCTCGCGCCATCTTCTTCAAAGAACGAATGCATTCAGCAGATCGCGGCCAAGTCAAAAGCGCCGCCACCGCCGGCCGCGACTGGACCGACTCCGACGCAAATTGCCGCTGGCGTTTTCGCCGCTGCGGCTATCGGCGTGACTGCCCGCAAAGCGATGAAGAAGAAAGCGAAGAAAATCGTCATCGCTGGCGCTCCAGCCTCGGGGAAAGGGACTCAGTGCGAATTGATCGTTAAGAAATTTGGAATCACGCACATTTCCGCCGGTGACTTGCTCAGAGCTGCCGTTGCACAAGGCACGGACGATGGTTTGAAAGCGAAAGAGTTTATGGACAGAGGTGATTTGGTCCCAGATGAGGTCGTCGTGAATATGGTGAAATCTCGATTGAACGAACCGGATTGCGCCGGCGGCTGGCTTCTCGATGGTTACCCGAGATCCGCGTCTCAAGCTGAGGCGTTGAGTTCGTACGGTATCGAACCAGATTTGTTTTTGCTCCTCGACGTGCCGGACGAAGAGTTGCTCGAACGCGTCGTCGGTAGAAGATTGGACCCGGTGACTGGACAAATTTATCACTTGAAGTTTTTCCCGCCGCCTGATGAGACTGTAGCGAAGCGTCTCACGCAGCGATCAGACGATACGGAAGAAAAGGCTCAAAACCGATTGAAGGTACATCACGCCAATGTCAACGCGGTGCTCTCCAAGTACAAGAACATCATGAAAACTATTGACGGGAACCGCCAAAAAACGACGGTGTTCAAAGAAATCGAGGGCTTGATTAAATCTATGTAATTCTTTTCATTAACATCTATCATTCTACTCAATTTCTCTACGTAATTTAGAAGGTAATCAATGGCGTATTGAGCGTGATTACTCTTTCTTCACGAACGGTGGCGACCAATCTTTCTTTTTTTCGAACAATTTTTTCGCTTCAATCATAGCCGTCGTCGGCACTGGCTCGAAATAGCACGGGAGAACTTCGTGCGGCATGGCGTAAAACGGCAGAACGCCATTTAAAGCGCCAGGATTATCGTTTCTCCCGGAACCATGTGCACTACTATTATTGTTACTATCATCGTCACTACTACTGTTACTAATGCTCACGATATTCCGTCTCTTCTTTTCGGATTCCTCTTTGTAGAACGCATCGAACTCCCAACCAACTTTGGGTTCCCAACCTTTCGCGGATTGCATAGCGTGCAACATTTTCTCGTCTAAACCCGGAGCGATTAGAAAGTTACACTCGAATCGTCTTAAACGAGAAAACTCTCTGAGCGAGCGGCCTCCAGAAAACGGAAGGCTCTTGTCGTTCTTATGATCTCGAAACTGGTCGTTTGAACACATCCACGCGTCTTTCGCTTTCGCTTCAGCGATTATCGTTAAATCGTCGTCGCCGCCTTCTTTGCGCTCCACGAGCTGTATTTTCCCTTCGTCCACGAGTGCTTTCAGCTTTTCGTTCACCCAAATACCGTTTTGCAAATACTTTACGTGTTCCGTGTTGACTGTCGCTAAGCCTCCGCCGTCGCACAAGTTTGGCAGCTCGCCGATGACGTATTCTTTTGGAAGATACGCTATTACTTTATGATTCGACCAATGCTCGTAGTTCAAAGCCTCAATTATTCCCGCACTGAGAGGAAACTGTCGACATTTGAACTTTTTCCTCAAGAGAGCACCGCGCTGCCACGCGATGTTTGCCCCGTCGAGGAATATGTTCAGAGACTTGTTCTCCTCTCGCATCTCCTCGTCGATAATATCGGTCCAGTTGAATATTAACGCCAAATCCAGCGCCCACGGCGTATATGGCTTGTTTGAATTGTTGATAACCTTTTTATTGCTTCGCATTCTGTTCTTATTATTCGGGTGCGCGAAGAGCTTCATCGGTGCTTTCCTCTTCTGCAGCGCGTTCTTCGTGTTGTGCTGGTGGCGGTAGTTACTTGTGCTTTGAGAGGAAGACAAAGAGGAGGAGGAAGAGGACGATATAACTCTCTCAAAATGAGACTGACCACACGGCGAAGAGAACATGCTCTTCGAGCGTTCGTCGTAGTTCTCGTTTCTACTTCTTTGATCCACAAGGAGATGGGAACCCCTCGTCTTACTCGTGCACTCTTTTGTTTTGCTTCTTTATTTTTGACGAAATTTGAGGCGAATCCACACTTTGTTTGGAGAGTTTGGAGAAAAGAATTCATAGAAGAAAAATGGACCCATCATCATCGTCTCGCGCGAGAAGACGCGTTCACTCGCTCTCCGAGCAACTCATTCCTTCGTCGATGACATCCTCGGTGCGTTGAATTCCTCTATCTTTCCTTCTTTTTTTGTTTTCTTCCTTCCTTCCTTAGGACTAAATTCTCTCGTCGCGTCGTCTAACGAACTCTCTCTTCTCTTCTCTCATCGTAAAAACAAAATTCGCAGGCGCGCCGACGACAACACTTTCAAGATGTGCGCGCGAGAGAATCACAACTGCCACCACCATCTTCGTCGTCGTTGGCTACGTCATCAGAAGCAAGAATACCAACAACACATGCCATCATAGAACGTAACGATGCTCTGTTTTGGAAAAACAAAGAGAAGTTTACGGTTGCCGTCTTAGGAGCTGCCGGGGGTATTGGGCAAACGCTTTCGTTGCTGTTGAAACAGTCGCCTCGAATAAAAGCCTTGCGATTGTATGATATCGCGCCAATCACGCCAGGAGTGGCTGTAGATTTATCACACATCAATACTGAATCTGGAGTGACTGGGTACGCAGGACCAGACCAATTAAGAGACGCTTTAGTCGGATGCGACTTGGTCATCATTCCGGCGGGTATCCCGAGAAAACCAGGCATGACCAGAGACGATTTGTTCAAAATCAACGCCGGGATCGTGAGAGACTTAACCGTTGGGGTTGCGAAATATTGTCCCAACGCAATTTTGAACATTATTTCGAACCCAGTAAATTCAACGGTTCCCATCGCGGTGGAAGTGCTGAAGAAATACAACGCGTTCGATCCTCGAAAAGTTTTAGGCGTCACGAAACTTGACGTCGTGCGAGCAGAGACTTTCGTGTACGGCTTACGAAAAGACGAATTACAACACTTGAGAAAATCAGTATCGGACGTAACTGTGCCTGTTATCGGTGGCCACGCCGGCGAGACAATTATTCCTTTACTTTCGCAAATGACGCCAAAGTTATCGAAGCCTTTTGAAGGTAGCGAGTTGCAAAACTTAACGACGCGCATTCAAAACGCCGGTACCGAAGTCGTGGATGCAAAAGCCGGCGCTGGATCTGCGACGTTAAGTATGGCACTAGCTGCCGAGAATATGGCAACATCATGCCTGAAGGGTTTGGCTGGAGAATCGAACGTGATAGAATGCGCTTACGTCTCGTCAAATGTTATTCCGGAACTGCCGTTCTTTGCTAGTAAAGTCAAATTAGGCGTTAACGGAGTCGAGAAAGTTTTAGGATTGGGCGCAATGACATTGTTTGAGGAACAAATGGTAAAGAATGCTATTCCCGAGTTACGAGCGAGCATAGAGAAGGGCGTCGCGTTCGCTCAATCGAGTTAAAAGTTTGCACACAATCATAAAAATGTTGCTAAAAAATAAATCGAAAGAAAGCAGTACGTACGCACTCATATTTTATAACTCACTTGCCTAAGATTACCTAGTATTACTCTTATCCAACGAATGTCGAGGCGACTTCGTGAAGTGCGCTTCGTTTACAGTACCCCACGAGGAAGGCGCGTTCGGTGACTTTGGCGTTTCCAAAGGAGAGTCCGGTTTCGAAGGCGACATCGAATCTGCGTTTTCCCCGAGCAACACGGCGCCTTGCCTCAAACGCATCCTAGCGTAGTCTAAAAAGTCAAATTCTATCGGCGAAAACTTTGATTGTAAAACGCTCCAAATCCCCCAGAACAAGTGCGTCGCGATGTAAAACACCTCCACTTCTTTCTCCAACTGTTCGACCGTATCGCCGGCTGATAAATATATTTCATAAAAAACCTCTCGCGTCGTCTTGTCTGGCAAGAGCGAATAATCGCACTCAAATCCGGCAAATTCGCAAAAAAAGTTTGCCAAATCGAATCCTCTCGGTCCATGCGCGCTGTACTCAAAGTCAATCAAAATCAATTTCTTGGACGGTTCCTCGACGAGAAAATTTCCCGCGTGAATATCGTTGTGACAAAACACCGTCGGCGAGTTTGTCGCATCGCACATCTTTCTAACCCTTTTGATCTTTTCCTTCAACTGAGGGACACACAGCGCGTCTAATAGTTTCTGTTTCTCTGAATCTTCCGGAAAAGATACCTCCAACGCCATGGAGTACCAGACCTCTATGGTTTCCCAAAACTCGCCGGCGACGTTTGCCGCAGCGCCTTCTCCGTACGGCGACGATGTCGTTGCTGTTTCCGCTATCGCTTGCGGCCGAGCGATTCTGTGTGGCATGTCTAATTCGTGGAATCGTTTGATAATTCCAGCTACGGTTGTCAAAATCTCTGTCTTCTTCATATCTAACGGAACTAACGAGGAACTCTCTATGAAATCTTCCACCCAGCCGTTTTGAAACACCGCTCTTACTTTCGCGCCAAAATTGCTCTTATTTAGCGCCAACGCCATCTCGCTCTCGTCCGTTCTCGAGACGAATTTATCCGTGGACGATCCATACACTCTGGTAACCACCGGTGTCAGTGGTTTTGGCGGTTCACACTTGAACATCTTGTTCGTTATCCCTCCGGAAAGCGGTTCGACCGAGATGTCATCGCGCGTCAAACCTTTCCACCCTTCGCCCTCGTTCAAAGTTTCCAAAAGCAACTCTCTCACGGACTCGTAAATCTCTTGCAACGAGCGATCCTCGATGGATAACCACCGCGGAGATCGAATCGCATCTCCTCCTTTTCCAGTCATGTTTCTGTTCTTCTTCTTCTCTTCGATGAAGCACGCACGCGCAGGTTTGAACCTTTCTATATCGCGGCGGAAGAGAATTAATTTTTTGAAGGAGAGAGAGAGTTGACTCCTGGACCACAAAAATCAGCACCAGCAGGTCTTCTCGTCCCAAAATCTTACCTCCCCTCGTTCCCTCTCTCCTTCACAATAATTTTCTCTCTCGCGACTCTTTTTACTACTGTTCTAAAAACGCGTACCTAAACAGAGTTCAACACAGACAGACACACAGACACACACACACTCGCGATGAGCATCGCATGTCTTCATTCGATGATGTCATCGTCCGCGACTGGAAAGACGAGAACGTCGTTTTCTTCAAAGACGAAAATTGCCTCGACGTCTTCGAAAGGAATTGAGACACGTCGTCGTCGTCATCGCCGTCTTTCAGAAAAGAATTACAAGACGACGACGACAACGCGGGCGGTGATCAACGAAAGTTCTTCGAGCGACCAAAACGAGGCGACGGTACCGGAGAAAGATTCCTCGAAAACTTTGAACGTCGCCGTGGAGAAGAAAACGGAAGGGGAGAAGATTCAGGATATGCTCAATAAACCGTACAAATGGGGCTTCACCACGGACATCGAAACCTTGACGATTCCTAAAGGTCTATCCGAAGATACCGTTCGATTAATCAGCTCGAAGAAGAATGAACCGGAGTGGATGTTGGAATTTCGCTTGAAAGCGTACCGAAAATGGCTCACGATGGAAGAGCCGGACTGGTCGGATAACAAATACCCGGAGATAGATTACCAGGCCGTGTCCTATTATTCGGCACCAAAAGTATTAGAGAAGAAAGAATCTTTAGATGAAGTCGATCCAGAACTGTTGAAAACGTTCGATAAGCTGGGAATACCTTTGAACGAACAGAAAAGAATGACAAACGTTGCCGTAGATGCCGTTTTTGATTCCGTTTCTGTCGCGACGACATTTAGAGCGGACTTGTTGAAAGCCGGCGTTATCTTTTGTTCGATATCCGAGGCCATCAAGGAGTACCCAGAGCTCATAAAGAAATATCTCGGTTCTGTTGTCCCGGTGGGCGATAACTACTTTTCGGCGTTGAATGCCGCCGTTTTTTCAGACGGATCTTTCTGCTACATCCCCAAGGGTGTAATCTCGCCGATGGAGTTGTCTACGTACTTTCGCATCAACGCCGAGTCCTCCGGACAATTTGAAAGAACTTTGATCGTAGCGGAAGACGATTCATACGTTTCGTATCTCGAAGGTTGCACTGCTCCAGCATACGACGAAAACCAGCTTCACGCTGCGGTTGTAGAGATTTACGCGGGGAAAAACGCCGAAGTAAAGTACTCCACCGTTCAAAACTGGTACGCTGGCGACGAAAACGGAAAAGGAGGTATCTATAACTTTGTCACGAAACGCGGCTTGTGTAAAGGTGATAACTCGAAAATTTCTTGGACACAAGTTGAAACCGGTTCTTCCATCACGTGGAAATATCCATCCGTCGTACTCGCTGGAGATAATAGCAAGGGGGAGTTTTACTCCGTCGCGTTGACGAATAACAAGCAGCAAGCTGACACGGGATCGAAAATGATACATGTCGGTAAGAATACGAGATCTAGAATTGTTTCGAAAGGTATTTCTGCTGGAAAGTCCAAAAACGTGTATCGAGGTCTAGTCTCTGTTGGCCCCAACGCGACCGGCTCGAGAAACTATTCACAATGCGACTCTATGTTGATTGGGGACGATGCCGGCGCGAATACGTACCCATACATCCAAGTCAAGGATCCTTCCTCTAGAGTCGAGCACGAAGCGTCTACTTCCAAAATTGGTGAAGATCAGTTGTTTTACTTTCAACAGCGCGGTATTGATCTCGAATCTGCAGTTGGTGTGATCATTTCTGGCTTTTGCTCCGAAGTATTTCAAGAGTTACCTCTCGAATTCGCCGCCGAAGTCGAAGCGCTCATGTCCTTGAAGTTAGAGAACGCGGTGGGATAAAATCGTCGAGATGTTGGTAAGCAACAGCAAAATATAGTAAAAAATTTGTAAACCATTAGTATACCAGTAATATTTGCGTATTCAAATAATTCCTGTTGTTTCGATTCATATTTATGCATGTACGCTTTGCTTTGTTTACAATTTTTATATCTGTTATAAGTGTTCTCAACTCTCGCCGCTCAGCGAAACCGAGTCTGCAGCCTTTTGCATCTTCTCCATCAGTTTCGCTTCGTCCTTCAAGGCTAGTTGAGAACTCTTATCGCTATTCTTTCTAACATCTAATCCCGTTAAGCAACTCCCCGTCAACGCATTCATTTTTTCCAACGCGGCGCGTTTCTTTTTCTCTTTCGCCTCCTTCAACTGCTCTCCCGTCAACTGTACCTTTCCAATGTCGCCAGCTTCGTCGCGGTTGTCAGAACTCATAGACGCCTTGGACGACTCGCGAGACATCGTTCCAATCGAAGAGGTTCCAATATCACTTCCGTACGTATTCGACGCAGCAGCTGCACTTTGCAAATGACCGTTAACCAGTGGTTGATCAGAGCTGTAACCCTGAGAGGGTGCGAGAGGCGGCTTGGCACTTTCCATCCCGGCAGAGAAATGCTGTTGAGCGTATTGTTGTTGTTGTTGTTGTTGTTGTTGTTGTTGTTGTTGTTGCTGCTGTTGATGTTGCTGTGATTGCACCGGCTGATACAAGGTCGATAACGAAGCTGAAGAGTGCGCGGTCTGAGTCATTTGAGACTGCTGCACTTGCTGCGTGTATTGTTGCTGTTGTTGCACGGTGGCCAGTTGCGGGAGATTGCCATCTGATTGATGATTGGTTCCTAATCTTGAGAACGAACGCTCTAAACGCCTTTTGTGAAAAGCACGAACTTTACTCTGGCGCTCGGTCGCGTGCCTGTGCCGCATTTCCGCCTCTTCTTGCTGCTGCATTTTTTCTAACTCCTCTAAAACTTGAAGCTCCATTTCATCATCGTACTCTAACTCACCATCCTCTAGTGCGGCAAGAATCGGAGTCTCTGATCGACTCGGATACGCCGCTGCCGACGCGTCGTAGCCTTGTTGTTGTTGTTGTTGTTGCTGCTGCTGCTGCTGTTTCATCGCTTGCTGTTGAGACTGAGGATGTTTTGGTGGTAAAGAAATACCACCGCTAGAAAGCACGTCCGCCGGAATTTGTTGTGGGTAATTCGAATTATTTATAGCACCAACCGGCGGAGAAGCTAACGGAGAACTCAACTTCGATGCACTCGCGCTCGAATCATTGCCTCTCTGATCACCTGGATACTGATGAGAGGGTTCGCGTGCTTTGAATTGCTGTTGAGCCAATCCCGGTCCCGCAGAGTGAGATCTTTCTATGCGTTCATCAGAAGCGAGCGACATGCTCTGCACGTCCAAGCCTAATTGCTGAACGGATGAAGCGTCCTCTTGCGTCTTTGATCTACCAACGACTATCGACGGTGACGCTGATCTGACAAATGGATCTTGTCGCAACTCTGCGGAAACGACGATGGGAGATTTTTGCGGAGATCTTTCTCGCTCGTGCATCTCCTCCGGCGATCCTCCCGCGCTGTGATGATGGAGTTGGCTCTCGCGATCTTGCGATTCGACCGACCTCGCACTATCCACTCTGGTCAACCCAGTGGTAGAGCCAGCACCGCTAGCGAGTTGTTCACTCGAACCTCCGTCGCCGAAACCGTTCGTAGATCGCATCTCTTCAAACGAGTCTCTAGAGGAGTGTTGTTCGCCAGATTCCAAGTTCGGCCTCTCCTCGGACAAATACTTCACCTCCTTATTTATCTCGCGTTCGATAGTATTCACGTCGGATTCAGAGAGTTGTAACTCTTCGACCATCTCCTTCGCGACGTTCTGCGCAGAATCTGTATTCGTGCTGAATGGAAATTCTACAGTTCTCGTCTGACCGGAAGACTGATCCGTAATACGCAAGCGCAAACGTAAAGTATTATTGTCCATCAACAAACCTTTGACGCGAATGTTCAACGAAGCACCACGCTCGCGTTGTTCGAAAGGACCAGCGGGTAGGTCGGAAGATCCTTCGGTGTTGGAAAGGACGCGATAGAATCGTCCGCCAGGCGTTGCCGGAAGTTCTTTCGATGCCTCTTGTATGGGATACAAACCTTTCCCCTTCGTTTCGCTACCCGCACCAGCGACAGCATCGCTGCTCGTCAGTACAGGTGGAGGATTCGTAAGCGTGTCAAAACTAGACCTGCTCGTTTCTGACGATTCCTCTCCCGCGACCTGAGGTCTCGGCGCTGCGGGTTCTTCTTCAACGACCGCGCGCGGTAAGTTGCGTGGACGCGACTGTTTCTTCTCCAAGAACGGATCCGCGAGCAGTTCAGAAGCAGTCCAACGCTCTTCTTTTGGTGCAATGCACTTCAAAATGAAATTATAAATCGCGTCGCCTTTTTCCTTGACCGCTTCGAGAGCATCGGGCAAAATGCCCTGCGAAACTCTTTTATAAATCTGCGCCGGGTTTTTGCACTCCGAGTACGGACACGTGAAGGTGACCAACTCAATCAAACACATCCCAAAGGAGTAGATATCTACGCGTTCATCGTAATCTTCCTCATAGAGTTCGGGTGCCATGAATTCGGGCGTTCCGATGACAGAATGCGTTCTTTGATGATTGAGCATAGCTGCGAGACCTAAATCGCCAATTTTAATCTCGCCAGCGTTACCGTTGACGAAAATGTTATCGCACTTCAAGTCTCTGTGCACGATGGGGGGATCGTGCAAGTGTAAATACTCCAATCCTCTCAAAATTTGGCGAGACCACGACTTGACGGCACGCATGTCGAGGTTGGTCTTAAACTTTGCCGCGTATTTATTCAAAGTGCCTTCGCACGCTTCGGTGATGAAATTCACGGACATTTCGCCCTTCTCCATGACGTTCCAGCTGTGATAGAATTTCAAGATGTTCTTATGATCGAGCTTCTTGAGAATCTCAACTTCGTGCATGAGCCGTTGCTTCTCTTCTGGCGGTAAACCAGAAACTTTAACTTGATTCCACGCGACGTCCATGCCTTCTTCTTCGTCAAACGCTTTATACACATTCTTGTACGTCCCTCGCCCAAACAACTGCGTCGTCCGACCGAACCTCCCGGTTGGATCCCACTCCACGAACTTCGTCTCTTCTTCTTCTTTCTCCCCTGGGTCGTCATTCTCTAGCACTTGTTGGTCGGTAACAATCGGCGGCGGCGTTGGCGGCGGCGGATCAGTAGCAGTTTCTCCTCCTCCTCCTCCTCGCTCCAATTCTTGTGGTTGAGTTTCACTTTTGGGTGAGGAACCCTCAGCTCCACCACCAATTTCTTCGGCCCTTTCTATCGGCGACGACGGCTGCGCGAGTTCTTCCTCTTCAGAACTTTTGTGCTGCCGTTCGACTCCTTCACCGTTCATTTTGCTCCAAGCACGTGTGCGCACAAAGCTCTCTCTCTCTCTCTCACTCTCTCCTTCTTAAAAGTCCTTTTTTTTATTGAATTCAAACTTGTTCAAAAGCGGCCCCTCTGCCTTCTTCTTTTCCGAGTGCTCTAAGAATTCTCTCCTCCGAAGCAATCTTCTTGACCGCTTATTCTTCTATCAAAGCGATTTAAATCTAATTCTTTTCGTGTAAAATGATTCCCCGCGCGTTCTTCTTTACTAACAACAAGAAACCATTGTTACTGGACGATCTTAAGTGCGTCCTATCCCGCGCGGAATGAAAATTTATGCAGTTCAATTGTGGGAAGCTCTTTTCAAGCGACGCCGGCACGGCTCTTCTTCGGACTCAAAATTTCGAAGACTTTTGCGACTATTGAGACGTGACGCGAACGTAAAAAGTTTAGTTTCGACGAAGAGTTGAATAGAAAAAACGGTTCGGGATCCAAATCCGCGTTTTCCACAACGTTTATCGCGACCAAAGGTGAGGATATTCGCCGTAATCCGCCGCTTTTTCTGTGGTTGACTACGGAGCGGCGTGGGTTTTTAGGGTGTCAAAATTTCTTTCTCCTCTTTTCTTGGAAACGACGGTTTTAGAAAAGTTCTCCGATCTCTTTTCTTCGTTTTTTGTCTTCTTCTCTCGTCTTTCATTTCTTCATTCTTCGAGAACAACAAAAAGAACGTGTCTTTCTTTTAATTTTGTTTTGTGAGGGAGCGCGGACTCGCACCCAAACAACGCGACGGGTTGAAGTAAAACATGTCGTCCATGCTCAAACCGTTCCTGAACTCCGTCATCTCCATCATAACGAACGATGGCCGGCACATTGTCGGTCACTTGCGTGGCTTCGATCAACAAACAAATCTTATAGTTGAAAACTGTCACGAGAGGGTCTATTCCATGGAGAACGGCGTGGAGATGGCACCGCTCGGTTTATATGTAGTAAGAGGAGATAACGTAGCGCTAGTTGGAGATGTGGACGAGGAGTTGGATCAAAAGTTAGATTTGAGCTCTGTTCGTGCGAAAGGCCTAGGACCCATACAATGGTAAAACGAAGCAACAAGAATAAAAAGCAAATTGACGCATTAGAAGAAGAAGAAGAAGAAGTAGTTTTTACGCGGTATCTGAATACGACAAAAACAAAAATAGAATTTAGCGATGTAGAAGAAAGAGGTATATCAAGTAGTATATAAATTCAACGCCTATTCCGCTCACGGCGCTGTTTGTGAAGAGCCTTCTTGTTCTCGCTTCGTTTCTTCTTCTTCTTCGCTGTCGTTGTTGTCGTCTTTTTCAGTCGAGAAGAGCAATGGGACGCGTCGCTTGTACGACTTTACCTCCTTCATTGATGACTTTAACGCTAATTCTGACACTTCGCAATAATACGGCTGGACATCACTCATCGAGTGAAGAGATTGAATCAAGATTTCAAGCATCTCAAACGCAACTGATAACGAAAGAAAAAGAATGGCAGTTAAAGCGGCGTGCGCCGAAATAATCGGGACCACCGCTGAGGAGAACAACAACGCCATAACCGATACTGGAAATGCAAAACAAATATTCACCGCTACCACTTTACAGTTGTTCAAAATACCTGGAAGTATTCGCGTACGGTGTCGTCGACGTTGTCGTTCTTTCTCTTTGTTCTTCTTCATCCAAGCGCGCGGGGATAACACTTCGAAAAACGTCTCGATAAGAGGCGAAAACCGTTCTTCTTCTCCGCTTCCTCCTCCTCCAGCCGAACTTATTCTCAAATAAGGCGGAGAAGTAAACGCGAGCGATTTCGTTAAAGAAGGCGTAGATACTCCCATCGCAGGAGTGAGTTGTCCCTCTCGCGAGTCTTGTTCTTGTTCTCGGTCTTCTCTTTTCCCGCTCGTCGTCGAGAACGAAAAGAGAGGAGGAAACGAAAACGAAGACGGCGAAGACTGCGGCGAGCTCACGAGTATCTCCTCGGCCGTATCATCGAGGCCGCGCTCCTTCTCGTAATACTTCTTCTCGCTCGCCTCAAATTTCTTAAGCTTCTCTGCGCTCATTGTGTGTGAATCGTCGAAAACTACCTCCCGGTATGCGCAAAAGCGTGCGTGTATTTTATTCTGACGAAGCACTTTTCTTCTTAGATATGAATTTACTTCTTCTTCACTTTTTGTGCGGCGCGCAAAACCACCGACGATTTATTAGACGACGACAGGTGCGGGAACAATTACGATGACGGTATCATCATCGTCAGTGTTGGATGCGAGAGCGCGGATTTGTGAGCGATGCTGTTCGTATCAACACAAGAAAACTCGGAGGAGAAAAAGTGAACCGCCGTTTGCCTCGTCGTCGTCAGCGTCATCGACGACAACGAAAGTTGCTGCTGCTGCTGTTGTTGTTGTTGCGTCTTCTTCGACACAGCGTAATGACGAGAACGAAAGGACAACGTCGACGACAACAAAAACTCATAGCAACAGACGAGCATTTTTAGTCTCGTCCACTTCGTTGTTTTCTCTCTGTGTAGCGGCGATTGCTCGGTATCCGTCAAAAATCGCCGCCCACGCAGCAACTATAACAATACAAAACGAAGAAGTACGAAAAAATTTACGCCAAGTGCTCGAGAGTAAAATACAAAAAACAAAGTGTCCGGCGGTGTTGAGAGTTGCATTTCACGACGCGGGAACGTTTAATAAAGCGTCGAACGATGGTGGAATGAATGGGAGCGTTTTGTACGAATTAGGACGTCCAGAAAGTTTTGGTTTGAAGCGAGGACTGAACCCGATAAAAGAGGTGTACGAGGAGATGAAAGCGAGAGGTTTCGGCGACGACACCAGCGGAGTATCGTTAGCGGATTGCATAGCTTGCGCAGGAGCTTACGCAATCGAACTCACTGGTGGCCCAAAGTTCTTAGAATCCATCCCGCTTGGACGTAGAGACGCTTCCTCTGCGGATCCAGAAAACCGCATACCAGTCGAGACGCTTCGAGGAAAAGAGATGCGAGAACATTTCCAAAACTTGTACGGGTTATCCTCCCAGGAAATGATTGCGCTTTCCGGAGCACACACGATAGGACAAAAAGGATTCGGTGACCCGTACACTTTCGACAACGAGTATTTCGTGACGTTAAAAAAGGATCCGTGGAACTTACCAAACTTAACCAAAGACGAGTTGGAGATGAACGAACACATCGGTTTGTTATCGGACCGATACTTGGCTGAGGACGAAGAAAATAAAAAGTGGATTAATAAGTACGCCGAAGACGCTGGAGCGTTTAACAAAGATTTCGTCGAAGCTTACATCAAATTGACGACATTAGGAGTGTAATATTTATACTGCAGTAGTAACACATAGTAGGATTGAGATTTGATTGATTATTCAGATATTTTTTACATTTACAAAGTTTATGATATTGGTTTAAAAAAATAGAGCTCTCTTCTTTTCTCTTGTCCTCCTCTGGGGCGCGTTTTCACGCAACCCACGAGGAGCACGATAAAGCCCGAGGAGAGAAGAGGACGCACGTTCACGGGTTTACGCGCGTTCGCCTCTGATTCTTCTCGCCAATTGAATATCTTTCGGCATGATGGTGACCCGCTTGGCGTGAATGGCGCACAAGTTGGTGTCTTCAAACAAGCCAGTCAAGTACGCTTCGGACGCTTCTTGCAACGCCAAGACGGCGTGCGATTGGAATCGCAAGTCAGTCTTGAAGTCTTGGGCGATTTCTCTGACCAAGCGTTGGAACGGCAACTTGCGGATTAAGAGTTCGGTCGATTTTTGGTATTTTCTGTTTTATATTTTTAGAAGAGGAAGAAGAAGAAGAAGAGGAAGAAGGAAGGTCAGAAAAGAGGAAGAAAAAGAGAGAGAGAGACGAGAATTAGGCCACCTCCTCCCTCGAGCAAGGCACCGCGCATTTTTTTCTTGATTTGATGTTTCCGCAGATG
>Ga0257106_1000652_pt1 | contig 19427 bp, 17 predicted proteins | sample LP_taG_3_FD_190177 | JGI IMG/M metagenome (GOLD analysis project Ga0257106, IMG submission 190177) | Marine microbial communities from Northeast Subartic Pacific Ocean, Canada - LP_J_2011_P26_10m | ecosystem: Environmental > Aquatic > Marine > Oceanic | place: Canada: Northeast Subartic Pacific...
TCGTCGGTGTCCATGTGTGACATGTCGCCGTGGTGCTTGCCGCCGCTGTCGCCGCCGTGGTTCTTGGAGTTGCCGTGGTGCATGCCGCCGCCGCTGCTGTCGCCGCCGTGGCTCTTGGAGTCGCCGGACCAGCCGCCGGACTTGGTGGCGGCCACGCCGCCGGAGCGACCGTGGTGGCCGCCGTGGCTCTTGCCCCAGTGCTTCCAGAGGAGGAGCTTGCCGAGCTTGCCGGCCTCGGCGCCGGGGGTGAGCGCGAGGAGGAGGCCGAGGAGGAGCAGGAGGACGGGGGAACGCATGGTCGAGGGTACGAGGTTGGGAAGGCGGGGAGGTAGTTCGTGCGTCGCGTGTGCGTGCGAGTGACGAACGCGCGGGCGCCCCACGCTCGGAAACGGATTCTCGTGACCTCGTTCGACCAATGATATTCGCGTCGTCCGAGGGAAAGCCTCGTTGTCGTCGTATCGCCTTTCGACGTTTCCGAGAGTATCGGTTTTTTTTTGTTTTTTTTGTCATATCGGAGCGCGAGGAGGTTCGTGCGCACGAGGGCGAGTGCGCGTCGACGCGGCGAGGCCGCGCGAGGCTCGGGCGGGTTTGCACCAACGATGGAGTCCGAGCGTGCGACCCATCGCGGGTTCCCATACACGAACGCCTCACGACGCGCGCCCCACCGCCCACTCACACACGCACCGCCGTCGCCGCCGCAGCGTTCACCCCTCTAACCGCGACCGACAGTCACGCACGCACAACATGCGCGCCATCACCGCCGTCCTCCTCGTCGCGCTCGTCGCGCTCGCGACGCTCGCGCCGTCCGCGTCAGCCGCCGACGCGCAGACCCTCTCCGCCTCGTCGCAGCGACGAAGGCTCCAAACCATCGGCCAACACAAACCCCAACACATGTCCTCGGGCACCGGCACCTACGTCGGCGACATGGTCAACAAACTCCAACGTACGCACCAGGACAACGTGGCGAAGATCGAGGACGCCACGCGCGCCGCGCAGGCGTCCGTGCAGGCCGCGCACGACGCCAACATGCAGGAAATCGCGGACACCACCGCCAAAGTCGCCCTCTCGCACGACGAAGCCCGCGACCGCACCTTGCAGCTCATGTCGTCCGCCGAGGAACGCTTCTCCGCCGCGATGACCGCGGCGATCGCGGCACTCTCCAACGCCGCCGAGGCGTGGCGCGACCACCTCCGCGAATCCTCCGCCAGGTACAAGGCGCGCGTCGAGCAGTTCCAGGACAGGCAGTTGTCAAACGTCGGTAAAATCGCCGGCGTCGCCGCGGGCGTCAAAGACTTCGGTAGGCAAAAGGTCGACGAAGCGTACGACGCGCACAGGCAGCGCGTCGCGAGCATGGTCTCCGAGATCGGCGACAAGCTCGGCGACACCGCGGACAAGCTCACCGGCGGACACAGCGGCCGCAGGCTCCTCGACGGGCACGAGGACGGCGAGGACGAGGACGAGGATCAGCTCTGGCCGAACTTCCGCATGAACCAGGAGCCCTTCGAACGCGTTCGCAAGGGCTGGTCCAGCTGGGGTAAGCACCGACGTGACCGCTGGAAGAAGCACCACCAGCCGGTGAGCTCCGGCACCGGTACCCTCGTGGGCGACGCGCTTCATAACATGCGCAAGAACAACCAGGTGAGCTCGGGAACCGGCACGCTCATCGGCGATCATCTTCACAACATGCGCAAGAACAACAACATGCATCACGGTCAGGTGAGCTCGGGCACCGGCACGCTCGTGGGTGACGCCCTTCACAACATGCGCAGGAACGCGAGGAGCGACGACGACGACAAGTGAGCGTGACGAGTGAGCGGCCGAGGTGGACGAGCAGCGCGGAAACGCCTGATGATGAGGATTGCTTTGTGAGCTTCTTTCCCGCTTCGATGGCTCTCGTTTTGCAATCTCCTGGATCCTTCGTACCATACTGCAAAACGAGAGCCATGGAAGCCACATCAGGCGTTTCTTTCCCGACGCATAGATCACCTTCCACTTGACATGATCTCTGCGCCGGGAGCACAGCTCGGCTCCGAGGCTGACAACCCCGTCTCACGCGACTCGATTATAAATACGACGTTCACCGTACTTTCATTCTACACGCTGCTAAGCCGACACCTACAGATTCCCGTCGAAATCAAACGACCCCGAGTCGTTATCATCCTCCTCCTCCTCCACCACCTCGACCCTCCGTCGCGGTGGAGGTGGAGGCGTCGACGCCGACCGCGGCGACCTACCACCCGACCCGCGCTCGTACTCCACGAGCCACGACTCATCCCCCGTCGGCCCGCTTCTTCGTCGATCGTACCTCGAAGCCGATTCGTGACCCGGGCCCCCCGCCTCCGCCACCCACCGCTCCGTCGACGGGTACGCGACGATCGCGTCCCCACCCCCGTCGCCCCTCGCGGCGGCCACCGCGCTCGCGCCGCCCTGCCTCGACGCCTCCGCCGCGTTCGCATCCGACGTGGACGCCACGCAGCAAATCGCGTGCGCGCACTTGGACACGACGTCGGCGTCCGTCGGGTGTGACCGCATCGACCTCGCGAGCGCCGACACGGCTTCGTGTTCGAGGAGCTTCGCGGCGACGGAGCCGCCGCCGTGGTGCGCCGCCGCCCACGTCGCATCCGCGGCGGCCGCGCACACGCCCGCGTCGCCCTCGTGCCTGCGCAGCGCGTTGACCAGCGCGACGGCGGGACCCGGCGATGCGTTGTTGTTGTTTCTGTGAGTGGCTGTTTCGGTGAACTGCTTGGCGACGGCGGCGGCGGCTTTGCGCGCGGACCCTGCGAGTCCCCGCAGCACGCTGGGCTCCCCGCCCCTGGCCAGCGTCGCGAGTAGCTCGCACGCGTGTGTCGCGACCTGTGCGTCCTTGCCGTGCGTCTCCATCGCGGCGGCGGCGTGCCGGGGTACTCCGCTCGTCGCGAGGATCAAAGCGGAGTCGCCTCGTTTATTAGACGCCAAGGTTGCGAGCGCTGGCAACGCTGCGACGACGGCGTTTGGATCCGCCGCTGACACGTTCGCGCACGCGCGCGTGACCAGGAGCACGTCGCGGCACAGCTGTCTCGACGTTTCCAGTTCCTCGACCAGAGCGTTCGAGCCGTCTCCGGACGCCGCCCGGAGTCTCTCCGCGGCGGCCTCCGCCTCGATTCGCATCCTCCGCTCCTCCTCGAACCGCGACTCCGCGGCGTCGTGCGCGCTCCTCGCGACGCGCGCGAGCCGCGCGAGCCGTTGTTCCAGCTCCACCACCTCGCGTCGCAGCCGCGCGTTATCTGCGACGACCTCACCTTCCTTCTCCAGTCGCCGCTGTTCGATGTCGCCGACGAAGCCCACCCGCGGGGACGCGTCGGGGTGGCGTACGTACGCGCCGCGCGCCGACGGTTTCTCCACGATGGACGTCTTCGCCTTGGAGCGCATCGCGGACGGTGTCCCAGTCCCGTGCCGGTTCATATCCCCCGCGTCGCTCTCGTCTTCGTGCTGGCCCTTCTCGCCGGTCCACGCTCGTCGCATGAACGCCTTGACGTTTCCCAGCGCTCCTTTCATCTCATCTCCGAGCCTGTCCGCCTCGTCCATGACCCCCGCGTGCGTCGACGACGCGCGTTCGCGTTGTGTCTCGGCGTCGCGTTCGTCGCGTTCGGTGAGCGCAGCCTCGGCGGCGGCGAGCTTGACCTTGAGGCCCTCCACCTGCGCGGATTTGGCCTCGAGCGCGAGGCGGGCATTTTCGGCGAGCTGGAATCGGTCGGAATCGGCTCGCGACGGGGACGGCGGGGGTAGCGTGGAGTTGCCGGAATCGCGCGGCGGGCGCGCGGGGGAGCCGAGCGCGGACATGCCGCCTGTGCCCGCGATGGGTGCCCTGCCGGTGGTGCCTGCGCGAGGGAGAATCGAGGGAGAATGGACGGGTGAGTCGGGGCGCCGGGATCCTATCGCGAGGAGACGGCACGATGGGATTGTAAATTGGCGGGGTTCCGATTAACGCGGGGAGGCGTGGTGCAAACTGACCTCTGCGCATCCACGAGCCGGTGCTGCTGTCGGTCCGGCCGGACTCGCTGATGGGCGCCTGTCCTCCACCCCGGGCGTGCGGCGGGGACGTGGGCGGATCCCTCATCCGCTCGATCGCGGACGGCCTGTTGACGCTCCACGACCTCTTGGAGCTGCCCCCGGACGTCACGCTCGCCCCGTCGCCATCTTCGTGCGCCGAGTCGAAGTTGCCTCGGCGCATCGGAGAGCTGCCGGCGGCCACTCGCGTGGTCAGTACGATGGGCTCACTGAGGTTGTGTGCGGTGAGGCGGGAAGCCTCGGGGTGTTGGCAAATTATTGTTTCAATTGAGAGGCGACGCGAGTTTGGCGCAGGACTCTGCAAGATTTTACTCGGGACGACGCGTGTGGACTTCGAGGGGTGCGTTGCGCTGTGTGTGTGTGCCATGGCGTTCGTGTCGATGGATCAAATCGTTCCCAATACCTAAAAGAATGGTCCGCCGTGTCGTCCACGTGCACGTGAATGCGAATGGACGGCGTGCTCTCAGTCCCGGAGAGGTCGGGTTAATAAATTAGTAGAGCGGGGTCCCCTTGACCATGCCCTTCTTGAGGCAGATGCAGAACGGCTGCTCGTCCTTGAGAGCCTCCGCCTCGCGCTTCATCCTCGCCGACTGGTTGGCTCGGACCATCTGCATGCGGGCCTCCTTGGCCTGCCTCTCCTCCATGAGCTCCTCGTCGGATTTCTTAGCCTCGGCGGAGGCGAGTTTTTTCGCCTTTTCCTCGCGCTCCTTGTTGCGCTTGGCGTCCTCCTCCTGGCGCTTCTTCTCGGCCGCCTCGACAGCCTTCTGGGCCTCGGCAGCCTCCTTCTCGGCAGTCTTGATGGCATCCTTATCGGCGGCAGCCTTGGCCTCCTCGATCGCGGCCTGCTTCTTGTCGCGCTCCTCCTTTTGGAAATCCTCGACGCCGAGGCGATACATGTCCATGAGGTTGCCGATGCACTTGCCCCAGGCTTCCTGGTGTGCGACGGTCCAGCCGGAGCCGTGGCCGAGCTCGAAGGCGGCGAGCATGGCGTCGCCGTAGGCGTCGAAGTTGGCCTTGGTCGCACCTCGGGTCGCGAGCACGTAGCCGTTCTGGCGTTTGGCCTTGATGATCTTGTTGGGCTCGAGGAAGCGATCGACGGCGTCGCCGATGTCGTCGAGGATGGCGTCAGCGAGGCCGTCGACGGTGGGCTTGATGTCGGCGATCTTGTCGTTGAAGAGGCCGGGGATTGCCATGGGGTGGATCTCGTTGGCGTGCTCGCGGATCCCCTGGATGGACTCCTGGATGATGCAGAACTTGTCCTCGTCGTCGGTGCCGGGGAGGTAGCGAAGGATCTCGACGCGGCTCTGAAAAAAGAGGCCAAACTCGTCAAAGTCGAGCTCGTCGGAGCCGTCGATGTCGACCGCCTCGAAGACCTCGCGGAGCTTGGCCTTGTTGCCGGGCATCGCGGCGACCGGGTCGATGCCGAGGATGCGGCAGAGATCCTTGTCGGAGGCGAGGGCGCGGCCGAGCTCGTCGAGAGACACGGTGCCTCCCTTATCGGCGTCGCACTGATCGAACAGTTTTCTGATCTTGGCCTTGTCCTTGTCGTTCCACTCGGGAGCGCGCGCGGCGGGGGCGACCATGTCGAATTCCATGAGGGTTCTTACGGGGAATGCGACGAAATCGTCTGGGTGAGTATCGATGCACGGGCGACGAAAAGTCGGCCGGTCGGCGGGCGCGTGCGGGATGTGATCAGGGTCAGGTGATGACATCCAAAACACCCGGTTTTTTCACGACGGTCGGAGATTGCGCCAAATGGTGACTCCCGATTGGCCCAGTTCAGGAACCCTTGAACGCTGTTGAAACGCCGCCACAGATCTGAACGCGCGCCGCATTTCGTGGGTAACCGCAATTGTTCAGATGCCATCAGACTACTTCACTGTGGAGTGTTGGACATCGATGGCGATGGCGATGGCGGGAAGCACTTTTTTTGCAACCGGAAAGCAGTCTGACATGGTGCGGGCTCCGTTTGATTCCGTTTGAGGTTGCCGAGCAGAGCGGTCTCGGCATCGATCTGTTCTCGGAGATGCTCTCGTCCGCGGAAGCTCAGAGACTGCACTAACAATCGATGATTCTCCACTCGTGATGTACGCTGTTGGACGCACGCTCGTTCCAAGCTCCGCCGTCCGACGCGGCGCGCTTCACATACGAACTCTTCCCCGCACCTCCCACCGCCCTACCCGCGCGGTCGTGACGCACGCATCCGCGGACATGAAGACGGTGCGCGCGCGCGACCCTTCCATCCCAAAGTCCGAGTCATCGTCATCTCCCCTGCTCGCGTGTTACCCTAGCACCGAGGAGATCGATACCTAGGACCCGCGCCGCCCAGCCGGCGGACCCAACACCGTCCCGACATGCGACTGATCCCCACACGCGTTCCCGTCGATCGTCTCGCAGGTACCCCTCCACATCGGCTTCGTCGGCACCGGCCTCATCGGCAAGGTGACCGTCAAGCAGGTGGGCGCGCACGCCCCCGCGTTGCTCGCCGACAGCGGCCTCGACCTCCGCATCGCCGCGTGCGCCGACTCCAAGCACATGATCCTCGCCGCGGGGAGCGACGGCATGGAACATAAGGCGATAGACGCCGCCATCGGCGATCGCGCGGTCGCGGACTGGGACGTCGCGGCGCTCAACGCGGACGCGCCGACCGCCGCGGACCTCGACGCCCTCGTGGCCAAATTAAAAACCGACGCCGCGAACACCGGCGGCGCCGCGGTGGTCGTCGACAACACATCCTCCGAATTCGTCGCCGGTAAATACGGCGACTGGCTCGGCGCGGGGGTCCACGTGGTGACCCCGAACAAGAAGGCCAACTCTGGCGACCTCGCGCGCTTCAAGAATTTCACGAAGGCGGCGGCGGAGGGGAATGCTCACTGGTTTTACGAGGGAACCATCGGCGCGGGGCTCCCGGTGGTGTCCACGCTGCGCACCCTCCGCGCGTCCGGCGACGCGGTGCGGTCCGTGCAAGGGATCTTCTCCGGGACGATGAGTTTTTTGTTCAACTCGTGGGACGCGAGTGGGGGCCAGCCGTTCAGCGAGGTGGTCTTGGCGGCGAAAGCCGCGGGGTACACGGAACCGGATCCCCGGGACGACCTCAACGGCCTGGACGTCGCGCGTAAGGTCGTGATCGCCGCGCGCGAGAGCGGCGTGGACTTGGCGCTCGATGACGTGGACGTCCAGTCGCTCGTGCCCGCCGAGCTCGAGGACTGCGACGCGGACACGTACGTTAAACGCTTGCCCGAATTTGATTCACTCATCGCGGCGCAGGCGGCGGAGGCGGAGGCGGAGGGGAAGGTTTTGCGCTTCGTCGGCAAGGTGGACGCCGGCAAGGGCACGGGCACCGTGGAGCTCGCCAAGTTCGACAAATCCCACCCGTTCGCCGGGCTCCAGGGTGCGGATAACATCCTTGAGATTCAGTCGATGAGGTACAGCGATGAGATGGCTTCGACGCCGCTGATCATCCGGGGGCCCGGCGCGGGGGCGCAGGTGACCGCGGGCGGGGTGTTCGGGGACCTGTGCAAGCTGGGCGCGGTGCTGGGGGCGCGCGTGCCGGTGTGAGTGACGATTGATTTGATTTAACAGGGGGGGATTGGATGGACGACGGCGGCGATCCCACCCGCGGTGCGGTTATGCGAGAACTCCTCGTAACTTTTATTACACAACACCTATTTCTTGGACTATGTGTGGCGACAGTTGACACCAAACTGCCAAGCCCCGATACGGATATCCCGTGAGTGTTGTCTTTCCGTCGTTTCGGGAACAGAGTGTCGCGCGCCTCCCTCCTCCTTCCCTCGCAACATGTGCCCCCTCAGACCTTGCTCCCTGCCCACCACCACCGGCGTGTTCGTGCGAGACACCGCGGAGTGGCTCGCGTATTCCCCCGCGGTGACGGCCAAGATACTGGCGAGCTACGGGCTCTCCGTCTCGGACCTGACCGCCACGGGCGACGCCGTGAAGGGGGACAGGCCCGGCAGCCCCCGCAGCGTCCTCGGCGGCGCGCCCTCGGCGTCCGCGAGCCCCGATCGCGGGACGCTCGACCTCGGCTCGTTCGGCCTCGGCGGCGGCGCCTACACGCTCGATACGGGAACGGGGTTGCAGGTCAGCCCGCGAGGTTTCTACCGGCAGATATTGATCGTTTTTGCCGATGCGGCCTCCAGGGACCGCTTCGCGCGGACCCTCAGCGCGTGCGACATGAAGTGCGAGACCGCGGTCGCGCAGGGCGTGACCACTCGCTCCACAGGCAAGGTCATCACACGCATTCTTCTCGCCCCCGTGCACGTTGTTTCCCGGGTTTTACCGATTCGGTTGTTATGTACTCGTATCGGGGGCGGTGGGAAAGCAGCCTCCGAGGAAACCAACTCCGCCGACTCAGCCGAGCAAGAGGCTGAAAGGGTCGCCTTACACTTCCAACTCGCAGTCAAACGTTGGAAGGAGGAGGAGGAGGCAGCTAAGGAGGCTGAGACGGCCAGGCGCCAGAAGGTGAAGGAGAAGAAGGCGAAGAAGGCGAAGGAGAAGAAGGAGAAGGAGAAGAAGGAGAAGGCCGCGGCCAAGCGGCGGAGGGAGGAGGCGGTAGCCAAGCGGAAGAGGGAGAGGGAGGACATGAGGAAGAAGGCGAAGTTGGAGAAGGAGGAGGAGGAGGCAGCTAAGGTGATCCGTGATGTCGAGAAGATTCTGAAGACTAACAGGAAGGCGATCGACGCGGTGACCAAGGCATACCACCGCGCTGAGCTTGTCAACGAGCCGAAGCTGGACCACAAGCTTCCGCACGTCGAGAGGTTCGTCAAGAAGGTGGCGTCCAAGTCTTCGGAGATCCTGCTCGGCTACCACGGAACTTCCGCCGCCAACGCAACAGCCATCATGGCTGGTGGCTTCTGCCCCATGAAGCGCATGTCATCTCGCGGAGCTTACTTCAGCGGCAACCACATGACCTCCTATGAATACGCAGCTGGGAAAAGCTCGTTCATAGGCGGCGGCAGTATCCTTCTCGTCGCGCTCGCCCGCGAGTATTACCTCGGCAATGCTAACTCAACGCTATCGTGCTCCCCTGACAATCTCAACAGGCGAGTAGACGGAGACCTCATGGAACACAACATTGTCGTCTTCGAGGAGTACGCATGCCTCCCCATCGCACACATCCGCGGAGTGTGCTAGGACGGGGAGACGGCACCGCCTCGCTCAACTCCAAACCAAAAAACCAAACAAACGACGCAACGACGCGACACCGAGAGACGCACGATTCACCCTTTGAACGCGACAAGCCTACGGAGTGAACGATACGAGAGAGTCCGCGATACCCATTAGCGGCGAACGTGGTTGAATACGACACAAAAAAATCAAGAAGAAACCCCTCCCGCTCCTCTGCGACCCGTCATCATCAGTCTAACACCTAAGTTTTGTTACACATCTGGTTTTGGCTACAGCTCTACCGAATGCCCGACCGGGACTTCCTCGTGCGACATCACCCGGCGCCGGGTTTACCGTCGATTCGAGCGTATATCCCCGCCACGCCGCCACGCGCTCGCCTCGATGCGGAACCCGCCGGTTCAGGACCCCCACGCGCCTCGTCGCGACTCCCTTTCGCCCCCGATTTCTCCCCACCACCACTCATTTCCAGCTCTTGACGAAGAGCTCGTCCAGCTCGGCGCTTCCCTTCTCTATCCTCTCCAGCGCCTCACGCTGCAACTTAGCCGCCACCTTCTTGGCGTCCTCGCTGATGCGCAGCGTCGGCTCCGGCTGGGGAGCCGGCGCGGGAACGTTCGCGGGCGGAGGCATCTCGCGCCCCGAGATCTGAAATCCATCTACGAGATTTGGCAAAAAATACTTTTACATTTCGGTTTGAACGCTTAGCTCGATTACAACTCTCTCATCATCACCACACTATCACGTCAGGTCATCCTCCTCCTCCTCGATCGCCTTGGCCATGTGTTTCTTCGCCCGAAGCAGCATCTTGGTCTTCCAAGGATCGAGCCGCGACATGGAGTCGTACTCGGCCAACGCGCCCGTGAACGCATCCGCGTCTCCCTCCTCCGCCGCGCTTGCAAGATCCCCGAGCAGCTTGTGCTCCCGCGACCCGCCGAAGCTCGGGTCGATGTCCTCGTACCTCTCCATCGCGTTCTTCACCCCGTGCGGCTCCTGGTAGCACAGACGCGTGATACCCGCGCAGAGCAAATATCCCTTGACGCTGAACCGTAGCAAGTTGTTATCCATCGACGCCTTTGCGACCTCTTCGTAGCACTCCACCGCGAGCGGGTATCGCTCCAGCACGGCGGCGATCTCTGCCACCTTGAGCTTGCACGAGTTGGCGGTGCTGCTGGATTCCTCCGCGGCGTAGATGTCCGCCGCCTGCGTGTACGCGTCGAGCGCGCCCTCGAGGTTGTCCGCCTTTTCGAACGTCTCTCCGATGTCTTTGAGATGCTTGGCTGAGATTGAGAGCCGGCCCATGTCTTGGAACATGCTCACGGCGACGCGCAGGGAGGCGACGGCGGCGTCGACGTCGATCTTCTTCAGCGCGTTGGCGGCGTCGACGTGCGCGGTCGCCGCGTCGTGCTTGCTGTCGGACTTGTCGTGGCAGTCGGCGAGGAGAGTGAAGCCGTCCGCGGCTTCCCTCCACATCTTGGCGAGCTTGTAGTTGTTGCAAGCCTTCTCGAGGAGCTCGGCGGCTTCCTCGTACTTGCTGGAGGACGAGAACATGGCCATGAAGGAGCTCGTCTGCGTCGGGTACGAATCGAAGGGTGGATCGGTCAGATACGGCCTGGGGTCTGGGTGCGGACCGAGGGTAGGGATCGCGGACCAGGGCTGAGATTTGTTCACTCGCGCGGCACCCGGCAAAGGCGGGAGGCGTGAATGGAGGGACGCGCGGGTCGGGATCGTACCGCGAGCTTCTTCCGAGCCTTGTCCATGAGGTCGTTAGCCTTCCCGGCGTAGTCCATGGCGACGGATCGGCGTGGGGGGGTGGGGCGACCTACGCGCGACGGGCAGCGGTGGCGCCAGATCTGACGCTGATGAGCCGGAGAACCGACGAGTAAAAACTTGCGAGCAGATGGTTGGAGTTTACATTTTTAACAAGGGCTAATACGACGGACGCGGACGTGGTGGGTTCGTTCCACCCGATGGTCCTTCATCCGCCCTCGCACGACATGCTTGAAACCGGATATAACGTGGTGTAAAAGTAGTATCACCACGTGACGGTCGCGATGTCGTGCGAGGGAGGACAGAAGCTTTCCATCGGGTGGAACGATGTGCACAATTTGCCCCACAACGTCCGCGTCGTGTCCGCGCGCGATGACCCTCCGTCCGCCCTCGCACATCATCAAACCGTTCGGCCTTCCAAGTAGTAAGTTCGAATATCCGCAAACGCTACTACTTGGAACTCGCGATGATGTGCGAGGGAGGAAGGAGGTGGAGAGACGCTTATCCACAGTTCTCATCGCGCGCGGCGTTTCAGAAGTTGTTTCGTCGACCGACCCCCGCGGGTGCCGACCCGCCTCGAGGTCGTATCGAAGGGTCGTGAAGTGTTGAACCCCCTGGTGCTGCATACACAGCTCTCGTCCTCGCCGTCAGGCGTGAGCGTCGCAAATACAGGTTCGCCGAACGAGAGCTGTGTCAGGTAACAGTAGTTGGAGCAGCACCAGGGGATTCGTGCCGCAAACCGGCGATTTCTCCACGATCCGCCGACACGACGCCGGGGCTGCTCACGCGCTCACCCCAACAGCCTCCCTCCCGTCGCCGTTCGTGACCTTACCCCCGACGGTGCCGTCCACGGTCTGTGTCGCACCCTCCGCGGTCGATATAACAGCCGTATCGGATGTTTTCTTCTTTACACCGTCGGCGTCTACTCGCTCGGGTCTGACCATCACCAGCGGCGCTTCGCAGCGGTGCAGACAGTGGTTACACACGCTCCCGACGAAGAACGCCTTCATCCGGCCCTTACCGTGCGGCGCCATGACCACCGCGGTGGCTTTCAGCATCTTCGCGTGGTTACAAACGATATCACCCACGCTCCAGTTGTTGGTATCGCCGCGGGTCACGTCGATGACGAACTTGACGCCGGCCTTTTGAAGTATCGGCTCGAAGCGCTTGGCGATGAAAGCGCGCGCGTTGGCTCTGTCCGTGGCGTGCCGCCGGCGCTCGTCCGCCTCGATCTGCTGCCAGAACGTGGGGCCCGGGGTGGCCATGGACGCGTGGTAGGGCTGCGAACGATGTGTACGGGCAAACGGTCAGTAAGTCGCTAACTCCTAGTCGGGAGTCCAAGTGGACCCCAAGAGTTCCGAGAAAAAGCCACGACGTGCGGTCCTAGAAAAGCCAAAGAAGAGCTTTAGAGGTCGTATCCGGGCGTGTATCGCGGGTGTGGCGTGTGGTGTGGTCACCGCGTAGATTGATTGGGCGAATATCGAGAGATCCTCCAGCATTACCATCGGTCCGCCGTAGGCCATGGCGGTGGACGCGTGCACGGCCGGAACGACGTGCAGCAGGTGAAGGGTGTCTCCGTCGGGGCCGCCTCGGAGCAGGTGCTGGCACGCCCACGCCACCGCGCGGGCGGCGTGGTCGCTGTCGTCGACGGGCGCGAGGACGACGCGGGGGGTGCCGTCGCTCGGCGGTGGATGTGCCCGCTGCTCGGGGGGGTCGTCCCAGAAGTCGACGTCCGGCATCTTGGGGTGCGAGAGCGCGGGTGGGGAGTGAGGAAAAAGTTTGGCGAGGAAGGCCCACGAAATTAACTGAACTGAACCGTCTGACGCCTGAACGGCCGAACCAGAGGAGGACTCGTGCCCCTTCGCGCCGGCCACACCGACCCGCGCGCGTTCGCACGAAAGTCACCGATCGGAAGCCATGCCTAACCCCACCGCCACCTTCAACACCTCCGAGGTGCGAACCCGGCCCTAATAAACCCTTCCGCGCATCACCCACGGGCCGATCCCGCGCGCATAACGCTACCGCCGAGATCCGTCCGCTTTTGCCAAATTGCATGCGCCTCCGTCCCGACTGACGACTGACCCCTCCCCTCGCCGTTCCATCTACAGGGCGCGTTCACCGCGGAGCTCTACATGGACAAGCTGCCCATCACCGCCAGTAACTTCATCGACCTCGCGAACACCGGCTTCTACAACGGCGTCCACTTCCACCGCGTGATCGACGGGTGAGCGTCCAGCGCCGATCCTTCCATCGATCCCACGTGTTTGTTCCCGCCGCGACAGATATTTGTCACGGGATTTCACGACTTGACACCCACACCAAACGACTGACCGAGAGTTCGTTCGATCACCACCACACACGCAGGTTCATGCTCCAGTTCGGCTGCCCGCACGCCAAGGACCCCAAGTCCCGCCAGGCCGGCACCGGCAACCCCCCCGGCGGCTCGTCCTTCACGTGCAACGGCAAAACCATCGCGCGCGACGCCGGCGGTGAGATTATTTTTATTTTTATTTTCGTACGGGCAATTCAAATGACGGCGTGTTTTATTTAACACTCACAGGCAACATCCCCGACGAGCTCGTCGATAAGACCTCCAACGAGCCCGGCACCCTCTCCATGGCCAACACCGGCCAGCCCAACAGCGGCGGATCCCAGTTCTTCGTCAACACCGTGCACAACGACTTTTTGGACTGGTGGAGGTCCGACCTGAGCCCCAGCCAGCACCCCGTCTTCGGCAAGGTTGTCTCCGGTGAGTTTATTTTTAATTTGCGTATGGGCAATTAGTTTTACATCGTGTTTTGTTAACAGGCATGGACGTGGTGAACAAGATCGGCAAGATGCCCACCGACCCCGGAGACGCACCGATCAAGCCCGTGATGATGAACTCCGTCGTCATCAAGTCCTAAGCTCGTGGTTTTGTACGATGCGTGATGACCGAGGGAGGAGCAGCCGCGTTCATTCGGAGATGCGTGAAATCATGCGCCGAGGACGCCGCGTGAGAGCCTCCCTTTCGAGTCGGGTGTTTTCATCGGCACTTTCGTCGGTGAAGCGTCATCTTAAAGAGTTGAAGAGTTGGAGGAATTGAAAATTAAATGTTACGTGGCGTCCCCGGCTGTCTCTCGGTTTCAGGACTACCGGGTCCCATAGCTGGGCACATCGTCGTCTGCCCGCGGGTGGCGCGATTTCAGCCCCAGCGAGAAATTATAATATTTTTGACCCACCACACCCGCCTCGACTTCACGCCGCCGTCCACCCGAACAGCAGGTCATCGATCGTTCCATGTTCACACCCGGGCCGCCGCCAAGGCGATGGCCTTTTTGCGTTTACGTTCGCGGTCCGCGAGCGCCATGCGTCCGTACGCGAGTAAGTTGCGATACCCTGCGTACGCCCACACGGTTGCGAAGACGTAGAGCAACGCGAACAGCGGGTAATGCCATTCACCGCCGTGCAGAGCGGCGCTCTCGATGTGCCACGCGATGGACCACAGTAAGAACGAGAAGAGCACCACCATTCGGGTGAAGAACCAGACGTTTCTCCAGAAGATCTTCCGTTTGTCCGCCGTCTCCGTGAGCGGACCGGCGTCGAAGCCCCCTTGCTGCGCGACGCGCTCCCGATACGCCTGCACGATCTCCGCGGACCACGCGTCTCCGATGTACATGGTTTGCGAGGCGTTGAAGCAGTTGACTGGCGTTGGCTCCCGATCGCGATCGGGCGCCTCCGACTCCGGGAAAAAAACCTCGACGGCGCCCTGCATCGGCGAAGTAACCTTTCGTTCCCCGTCGCTCATCATGTCGTCGACTCGTCTCGGTTCGGGCATGGACACCGGCACGGACGGCGAGCCGCCCCCGCCCCCGGCCAATCGTTGTCGGAGCGCCTCGTTCTCCGCGCGAAGCGCCTCGTTCTCGATGCGCAGCTCGGCGGGGAGCCATTCGCGCCTCGAGCGGTTTCCTCCTCGCGCGGCGGCTGAATCGTCTCCGACTGTTGGATCGTCGAAGACCATTGAATCGTCGAAGACCATTGAATCGTCGATGTCGGGAACCCGTCGATCGTCGTCGACGGCGTCGTCGTGGTCACCCGATCGGTCCGGTGCGCTGTCCTCGGCGGAGGCTCCTTGGTTCGTTTCAGTCGGCGCTCCGGACCCATCCGCCGCGTTGAGCGCGGTGGATGAGCCGACGGTGTGTTGGCGCTTCTCTCTGCGGGAGTCGCGGAGGGACCTGGTGTGGCAGAGCATCGGCCCTCCCGTGCACATGCACATCTCGGTGCACTGTCGGGACGGAGGTGAGCGTCGGTGAGCGTCAAAGCGTTGGTGGAATCGGGAAAAATGGTTCGGGAGAAGAAAAGCCCGCGATATAAAAAGCTCGGCGAATGTTTGGGGATGCGGGTGTAGAACACGGGCCCCGGACGGGTCGATACGCGGAGTATCGAGGGTGGGAAGACGCTCACCCTGGGGCACTGATCGAAGTCCGTGAACCCAGCGTCTCTGCGCCTGTTTCCGCAGTCGTAGGCGTGGTAACGGGCGCTGCACTTCCCGCACTGCCTGGCAGATTCCGGGGTACGACTCAGCATTCCTCCGCAGCAGTGACAGGACCCGGTGGCGGCGTCCCGGCCTTCGATGTCGAGTCCGACGGGCGGCGGCTGGGCGGCGCGCCTCTTCGGGCGACCGGACGCGGTCGTCTCCTCGGGGGCAGACATGTCAAATCGGACGCGGGTGGTGGAGGACACCCAAACACAAGTGCCAATGATGTCGCAAGACGGTTGGAAGAACTGAAAAGTCGCGGCTTCTTTCCAGTTCTGTGTTTCCAGTTTGTTGCTCGAATTTCTCACTTTTGGAAGACTGACACCCATACGACGCGATGACCGCCAAAGTTACTACTTTTATATCCTGAATGTTGAGTTATTTTCGCCATACAAAGGCAGATCACAGATTTTCGCGCGCTCGATCGATATCCCGCCAACCACTGTGTCCCGCCCGAACCGCTCTCGGAAGCGCGTGTGGATCCACCAACGGGCCGTCCCGCGGGCATGTCCGCCTCGTCGATGGCCATCGGCGCGCGCCCGGCGCCCGTCGCCGGCGCCGCCCGCGCCCGCGCTCCCAACGCGCGCGCGCGATCACTCACATCCGCTTCCCGGGTGATCACGACCTCCAAGCGTCGGCTCGCGCGCGCCGACACGCACGTCGTGTTCGCCGCCGCGGACTCACCCACCGGCGAGGCCGGCAAGGATGCGGTCGACAAGACCACCAACGAGGACGGCAGCGTGGTCTACTCCTTCGGCGACGACGTCATCGCTCGCGTGGACACCAAGACGTCCTTCGACCTGCCCCCGGTCGACGAGAAAGATGAGAAAGTTGAGAAAGAGCCGGTGACCACGGGCGAGGCCCCCGCGTCGAACGCGGTGTGGAAGCGCAAGGACGAACCCGCGCCCGCGCCCGCCGCGGCCACTCCCCCGCCGCCGCCGCCGCCGCCGCGCGTCAACCCCAAAGCGGGCCCCGCGGCGCCCAAGTTCAACCTCACCCCCAAGAAAGCATCCCAACCCGTCGCCGACGTCCAAGCGAAGACTTCCACCCCATCACCGTCACCGACTCCGCCGTCTCCTCCCGCCTCCGATGCGTACGACCTCGAGGACGCCGAGAACGCGCGCAAGGTCGCCAAGGGTGCCGCCATCCTCACCGCAGGCACCGCCTCCGTCGTCGCGCTCACCCTGGGCGTCGGCGGCGCCGCGTTAGTGGAGGGCCTCGACAAGATCCCGCTCCTCTCCGGCTTCGAGGAAGCCGTCGGCGTCGCGGTGTCCGCGTACTACGCCAACAAGTTCAAAGGAAACTTCCTCACCGCCACCGGCCGCGAGTCCCTCAGGCTGAACCTGGTGGAGAAGTTCACCCGCGCCACCGGTCTGGCGTCGTTGGCGGGTAAACTCGCGAGGACGGACCCGGAGCTCGACGCGCAAATCAACGGCATCATCGGAGACCTCGATTCCCTTCCGGAGGGTGGAAAGGAACTTCCAGAAGCCGTTCGCGAAGCCATCGCGGCGTTCGTCAGGAACAGGGACGGCGCGCTGCTCGAGGAGACGAGCGCGCTGCGCACCAGCAACGACGCGCTCCAACGCGAGGTTGACAAGATCGAACTACTCCAAAACGAACTCGAACAGGCGAGGCGTGAAACGACGTTCGCGCGGGCTAACATCCGAGTCATGAACGTCGGCGAGAAGGAGCGCGCGTCACTCCGCGCCGCCGCGGACGAGGCCAAGAAGGCGGGCGACGCGCAGGTCGACGCCCTGCGCCAGCAGATGGAACAGATGGCCAAGGATGCCGCCGAGAAAACCGCCGCCGCCGCGTCCGCGCTGGAATCGGCGAAATCAGAAGCGGAAAAAGCCGCGGCCCAAACGGATACGCTCGCCGCCGCCGCCGAGGAGGAACGGAGGCGCGAGGTGGCCGCGGCGTTGGCCGAGGCTGAGCGCGCCGCCGCCGAGAGGCTCGCGCGGTTCGAATCTGAGGCGGACGCCAAGCTCGGAGAGGCGCAAGAGGCCGCCGAGAAAGCCGCCGCGGAGGCTGAGGCCAAATTCGCCGAAGAGCTCGCCGCGAAGCTCGCGGATGCGCTCAAGGCTGCCGAGGCTGAGGCTGCCGGCGACCTCGCGGCCGCCACGGACAAGGTGCAGACGATGACCAAGGAGCTCGAGTCCCTGAAGGCGTCGTACGCGGAGATGGAGAAGGGCATCGAGGCGAAGATCGCGGCGGCGGCGGAGGACGCCAAGGCTGAGCAAGAGGCGGCGGCGGCTTTGGCGCTCGAGAAAGCCGCGAAGGAGGCTGAGGCCAAGCTCGTGGAGGCGCAGGAGAAGGCGGCGTGGGCCATCGAGGAGGAGCGATCCCGGGCCGAGGCGGCGATCAAGGAGATGGAGGCTAACGGCGCCGATGCCGCCGAGCTCGAAACGGCCCTCGAGGCGGCCAGGAAGCAATCCGATGAAGCCACCGCGGCGGCGACGCGCGCTTCGAAGGACGCCGAGGCCGCCAAGGCGGACGCCGAGGCCGCCAAGGCGTCCTTGGCCAAGTCCGAGTCAGCCTTGGCGAAGTCCGAGGCGAGGACCGCGGAGCTCGAGAAGAAAATCACGAGCTCCGACGCCGTCCTCGCCGAGGCGCGGGAGGAGACTCAGAAACGCAAAGCCGAATTCGACGCCGCGCTCAAGGACGCGCGCGCCACCGCGGACGCCACCATCGTCGCGGTCAAGTCCGAGCTCGCGGACACCCAGACCGAGCTCACATCCGTCAAGGGTGCGTACCAGGAGCTGGAGCGCGACGTCGACATGAAAATCGCATTCGCCACGGACGAGCTCGAGATTAAGTACGAGGCTCTCACGGCGACGGCCAACGCGTCCGAGGCGCGAGCCGTCGACGCGGAGCTCGCGCTCGCGGACATGACGGAGAAGGTCGATCAGCTCGAGTACCTCCTCGCGTGCGCCGACGACGAGGCTGCCAAGACGGCGGAGCGCGCGCAAAACGCCAAGGCGAACCTGGAGGGTGACGCGGAAGTCGGCGAATTGAAATTCCAGCTGGACGACGTCAAGGCTCGGCTAGCCGCCGCCGAGACGAGCGCGAAGGAGGCTGATGCGCGCGCGCAGACCGCCGCGGGCGAGCTCGCCGCGGCGGAGTCCAAAGCCGGCGCCGTGTTGGAGGCTGCGGACGCCGCGAAGGAGGTTGAGGAGGCGAGCCGGCGGATGACGAAGCGCGTCTCCGAGCTCGAGACCGAGCTGAAACGAGCGGAATCCGTCGCTAAGAAGGCGGAGGCTCGCGCGGAGCGGCTCGCGAAGAAGCTCAACGAGACGATCGACAAGAAGGAGAAGACGTCGGTGCCGAAGAAGGCGGCATCGGCGAAGAAGAAGAAGAAGGAAGCGACGGGCGAGGAGGCGGATTTCGCGGATGAGTTCATCGACGACTCCGTGGACGTGGTCAAACTCCCGGCGCTTTCCAAGATGAAGAAGCAGGAGCTGGTCGACGAGCTCGCGGCGCGCGGGTTGGACGTCGCCGGGACCGTCCCGGTGCTTCGCGCGAGGCTCAGGGAGGTTCGCGCCGCCTCCGAGTGATCGCATGCATGTGTATATGCGTGTATAAACGGGCAAAACAGCGGGGGGAGGCACGCGTCGACCCACACAATTATTTTTACCTTCGTAATTTTATATTTGCGTCAAGACGACTTTCACGAGTCTACGAGTCTACGAATCCCAGAAGAGACCGAGCACGGAGGTGTGCGAGTGCATGTGGCTCTGCCGACCCTTCGCGCTGGGCCCGAGCTCCCCGCTGGTGTACCCCCCGCCGAGCTCCACCCCGGGCACCCGCTCACGAAAATTAGCCGCGTGGAGCCTGTTACCGCTGACGCACGTGTACATCACCGCGCCTCGCAACGGTTTAGGGTTAGGGTTTAGCTCCACCCCGTCCCCCGTGTCCTTCTTCTTTTTCCCGGCTCCCGATCCCCCCCCCCCCCTTT
>Ga0257106_1000653_pt1 | contig 19417 bp, 29 predicted proteins | sample LP_taG_3_FD_190177 | JGI IMG/M metagenome (GOLD analysis project Ga0257106, IMG submission 190177) | Marine microbial communities from Northeast Subartic Pacific Ocean, Canada - LP_J_2011_P26_10m | ecosystem: Environmental > Aquatic > Marine > Oceanic | place: Canada: Northeast Subartic Pacific...
CTCTTCATCTAGAGATTGTACAACCGGAACATTACCCTGTTGTGTGAAGGGTAACACTTACCATTATACAGCAGGTGTCTGTGATTCTACTGGTAAAAAAACATTTTCAAAGACTGACGAGTGTAGTCTACATAACGCCAACAATGGGGTAGCAATCTATCAGGAAGACTGTTGCTATGTAGGGGAATGGGATGGTGGTGAGTGTAACGTAGATGATAGGCCTGGGTATAAAAAATACACTAGGCACGTTCCCAATGCTGGTATTTGTACAGGTGCGCAACTAGGGAATGAACATGAAGTTGGAGATCCAACTGTGAAGTATACAAGAGATAAAAGTGCATGTGATAAAGATTGTGTTATAGGTGATGTAACCTATGTGGACAGTGATGCAAATGGTAATCAGTTCATGCTTGAAAATAGTAACTCTCGGAAATTTTATGGACGAAAAGTCTTTTATGCCGGTTCAACACCAGCAGTAGGTCTAGGGGATAATTGGTGTTCTGAATGGGAAGCACAAAGGTTTCCAAATTTAGATAATGGTGTACTAATGCATCGGAGTAGCAACTTTCTTCCTGATTACAACACACCGGGCGAATACAACGGCAACCGTGAAAAGATTATTGCTGCATTGGGTTTAAATCAGTTTGCACCCGGAGACGAAAATTATTTTCAATGTGCTTGGGCCACGATCAGTGGCGGTATTCTCAATAGGGTACACAAAGATAGTGTAAAAAACTGTGGAAGTAACGAATTAACATCCTGGCATTAACAGCCGAGGGGTAATTAATGCAGGGCTTTGACGAGCTGCCTGGCGATTTTTACCCTTGACAAAAAAACATACACGTATAATAAAAGAACATGTCTGCATCATCGAATGATGAAACACTGGCTAGTGTGCAGAGGCGCACTCTCCCCAAAAGGGTGACTGTACAGAAGCGTACTACCACGCGAAAAAAGTCTGTAAGGTCAGTGGTGGCTGCGACCACATCAGCGAACAAAGTGGTCGTGAAAACCCCTATGAAACGCACACGAAGGACACCAGCAGAGATGGTGGAAGCAAAAGCAGAAAAAGCAGCAAAAGCAAAGGAGAGAGAGGTAGCAAAAGCAGCAAAAGCAAAGGAGAGAGAGGTAGCAAAAGCAGCAAAATTGAAAGTCGTAATGAATAAGGCTGAAAAGTCTCTGGTATCTCCAACAAAAAAGACTCCTACACAAAGGTTCTATAACGCGAAAAATAATTCAGGGTTCAATGAACCCCAACTCGTGATTCCCAAATTCACAGAATCACAGATTAGTGTTTTGAATACCAAAAGTGTCCTTAATAATAAGTACAACAAAGAAGTCAACAACCTGTTAAGAACTCGAATAGAACGTGAAGGTAATGTTTACTACAATGCCAGCAACAAATCCTTCCAGGTCAATAATAAACTGAACTTAGCGTTGCGAAAAAACAATCCTAATATCCTTTTGAAACAACTGACTCCCCTCCCCGGTGTGGACGTAAAGAAAATGGAAAGTGAAACTAAAAAAGTTGCAAAAAGGATTGCAAATTTTGTCAAGAGTGGTGACTTTCGTAATGCTATGCAAACGACTGGTTCTTTATTCGCTATATTTTACTTATTGAAGGTAAATCCTCGATTCATGAATAATTATCTTGACGTGCCTCTCAAGTATCCCATTGTAAAGTCAGTTGGAAGAATTATACCCTCTGAAAAAGTTGGATTATTCAAAAAATACTTTGGTAGAAACCTTTCTCAATACTTTAGTTATTTAACTGCCACTGCGACAACTTCGCAGGCTATTTACGAATCCCTGTTGTCGACTAGTACAAGCAACGCGTACGGTCGTTCAATTACGGGTCAAGCTTCACAATATTTAGCCATGGTCATACTTGCACTCATTGCTTACCTACCATACGAGAAAGAAACGAAATTTTGCAGGAATTATCTCTCTTATATATTGAAAGTATTAAAAATGTTATATCCACATATTGAAAAACTCGTGATGACCGTGATCACAGAACGTGTAAAAACCACTGGACGTAGGTCTGAGAAGTTAGGTAAGGGTTTAGGTACAGTTGGATCAATAGTCTATAAAGCACTGAGGTAACTGTGATTAAAGAGATAAATGGTTATACTTTCATATGGATTTGAAACTTGTTCATATAAACAACAAAAAGTACGACCTCTTCGTCATCTCAAATGATAGATACATCACTCCAACGCTGGCCAACGGGTATGAATGGGATGGATGGATGAGGGAAGACTTGGAGAAACATTACAAGGAGGGAACTGACATCCTAGACATTGGAGCGAATATAGGGTACAACTCATTGATTTTTTCTGAATATGGACCAGTACATTCTTGGGAACCACTTTATCACGAAGTTGTCACTCAGAATGTAAAAGCAAATAAACTTAAAAATCCTGTGACGGTTTTCCCATATGCCCTGTCAGACACAACAGATACAGCTGATATATTCATTCCCACACCTGACCCAAAAATAACACAGTTGGAAGTTATTAATTATGGAAACAGTGGTTTTGATATACCAGAGGAAATACGTTCAGTTTCAATTTCGGTGGAGCGTAAGAAGTTGGACGATGTATATTTTGGGATTCCGTCATTCATCAAGCTTGACGTGGAGGGACATGAAATAAATGTTTTGAAGGGTGCTGTCAATCTCATTACAAAGTATAAACCTGCTATAATAGTTGAGATACATGATATGGAAACGAGTGAGGTTGATCCATACTTGAAAAGTTTGGGGTATGGAGTTCCGATAGAACGTCCCGAGCATATGTTTTTATACATCTAATCTTCATCTGAAACATACTCTTCTTCAACTTCCTCCTCATCGTCGGGATCTACTTCAACATCCATAGCACCATCCACAGGTGCGTCTTCCTCAACCACCTGCTCAACTTCAGGTTCTTCTTCTTCTACTATTTCCTTCTTTTTAACAACTCGTTTTACTTTTTTTACTGGTTCCTTGTCAAATATCTTTTGTAAAATCGTGGGAACCTTTTTGGCAAACTGAAGTCTCCTCTCTTCAGATTGTTTTATTTGTTCGAGAAACTTGTCACTGAATCCCACTGCTTTGTAAGCTTGGACGATCAGCTTGAAGGGTGGTTTTTTGGCGTACTTGTAGTATTTTTCATAAAGATTCAGAAAATTGGGGACAACTTTAATTCTCACAGTACCACTCTTTAGGATTTTCAAGTTCACATAAACCTTATCCAAAAAATCTAGAACAGGTTCTTTCGTCTTTGGAGGGGGTTGACGGGGAACATGTACGGGAAGTTGGGGATCCACGAACGGTATACCCAAACTTTGACAATTTTTTTCAATCATTTTTAAATAATCTACTTGATTATACACTGGTAGTATCGGTTTAACAAAGTATTCTATTGGTTTATTTCTTATGATTTCATACAAGAAACTTCCTTCTACTGGCTCACCCGCCCTTTCGATGGGGGATGGCTTAACACGCTTTTGTGGGCGGGTGTAAAAATTCATTGTTTTTTGAGTCCGTATCTCTTAACTTAGGTGCAATAAAAAATTCTAATTCGCACTGGATCACGTGGGCAGATTGTTGATTCATGTGTGTGTAAAAGGGACCCCAGAGCTCGAAAACCTTCCTCTGTCTATCATACCACAAATAATCAAGTCCTAATTTGTGGGTAAGCCAGTAAAAACGTTTTCCAGTCTTCCCGATAAATGAAAATATTTGGTCTTCAGTATACTCGGAGACGTCCATTTGAGAATAATGACTACTCGGGGGGGTGTACGGGGCCATTCTTATCTTTACAGGCCTCCATTTGTTTAAGTAAATTTCTTATATGTTTTTGGGAATACACCTGATTCCTTGCTTTCTTATCGTTTTTGGTCACACGTTTCTTGGGTTCTTTATATTCCATTCTTATTACAAATATATTATTCACTCACTTAGGTTTACATTTCATCTTCCTCGAGTGAAATAGTATCATCACTTTCAGAGCTATCTGAGCATACGAAGTCTGAGTCTTCATCTTCATCGTAAAATGTATACACCCCATCTCGTATCAGTATGAAAAGCCCTGTGTCTTCTAATTGTTCCACGTCGTAATACCCAGAAATGGTATCCTTCGTGACTACTTCATCTTCAATAGAGAAACAATACGTGCTGTTACTACGTTTCTCTAAAAAGTTTACGGTGCAGGTAGCACCGTCATCCTTCTTGATTCGAGCTATCTGTGTCGTGTCGTCATCACATGCTATATCTACTAACATGTTACTCTAAGACGAATTTAAATCTTTAATAACATTAATATGAATAACCTCAAGTTGGTGGGTATGCATCACATAACGAATCGTGTTGTCAAACACAATGACGCGGTCATGTTCGATATAGATGACACAATTATTTTCACCGATGGTCGTCCTAACATCCCCATCATCGAATTGTTACATTCGGCAAGTTTGAGGGGATACAAAATAGTCATAATTACAGCAAGAAGTGGAACAGAAGGGGTTATTGACTATACGATGAAACAATTGAAAGAATACCGTATCGTATACGATTATTTGGGGTTTACGAGTCCAGAAACTAAAATTGTTATGAAAAAAAAGCTACCCTATAATTTTATTCTTTCAGTCGGTGATATGCCGACGGATTTGACTGGATCTGACCACTGGCTTAACATTTCCACCTTTTCCCACAGTTGAGACAAGAAACATACACTGTCATGGGTTCATCCGCTGAACGAGTTTGCAATTGGTAATATGTTGTCTTGAGAGATTTGCATTTAGCACATTTAAAAAATCCAACGTGATTTTCAACCGCTTGTTGAATCATTTGCTCCTTTTGCATTTCCTTGTGAACATTGTCCTCCACTGCTTTTGCGTATGCACCCTCTGGTTGAAGTTGTTCAGGCCTCATAGCTACAACTTCAACAACAGAGACTGTTCTATTTTTTACCCTCTCCCTGATAATTGAATTAGAAGATAAAGCCCGCTTCAAATTTAAGAATTTATGTTTATAAATGTTCGTAAATTTGTGGTTATCCCACGCTGCAATACCGTTTCCCTTCTCGATCGTCTGTTTGGAATGTCTCACTATACATTTTTCCAAATCTGTGCACAGAGAATCACCTTCATCGAGATCGAATATATTTGAAAATTGTACGATGACATGATTTCTTAGTGTATTATCCATAATTACTACACGACCCAAGTCTATAAGTGCGACTTAGGGCTTGGGAAGACCCTCGTAAGGGTTATTCCTCTGACAGTCTTCCATATTTTCAGGAGAACAATTATCGAAAAAACCAGAAACGCGACGGGAGGGGTTGGTGTCCACGAATCCATACCGTCCAGTGGTGTACCTCTCTTTGTTCATCACAGAGAGAATCCATATGGCTACAAACAGTACACCCAAATACCGCAGAGCTGTGCGATTAGTTGCGTTCATTTTATTATATACATTTTTTTTATTTCATCTATTTAAGGATGAGCAAGGCGATACTCATTCACGAAAAGAAAGATGAAATAGAAGAAATAGAGTTGGATATATCACCAGCTAAGAATAAGATATTTAAATTACTTGGTGGAAGGCAAACATTTATAGGGCAATGGCCTGATATAGATGTAGTGATTATGAAACCTGAAGATGGAATGTCCAAAAATGAAAACGCTTTACCATACCCGTTCAGTAGTGAAGAGGTTTATGGAAAGATTCTCTTGGTCAGGATGGACAAAGACTCACAGCCACAGAATTTTACGTTGAGTGAGTATCAATCATTTAGCAGTAGGAACAAACGCCTCAACGTTTAAGACTGCGGTCGCGTACTTCATACATAATTGGAAATGAACATACGCCCAATCGATCGGGTTCTCCATCGTGGGCTTTCCAGGTAACGGGTTCGCATTTACATACTTCGAGATATCCAACTTTTCACCACCGATACTTCTTACTGTGTAATCCCCAACCTCTTTCAACCACATGACATGTTGTTCGTTTTTACAATCAAAGCTTCTTACAAAGTGAGCCATTTATATTACACAGTATTCTTTTCTATAAGTCTCTTAAAATCAACCTGCGGGATCGCAGATATATGTTTGGGTCTGGGGTGGATAGGGGGTAGGGGCGTTCAATAATTGGCACCTAATCGTCCCTAACCATCCCTAAATGGATCCAAAAATCCATTCATACCACCCTGATACCTTTTCCCTACTCTCTGCGATGCGCGTCAAGTAACCGCGCGCTCGGGTCTTTCACCTCGGTCCATCGGGGACGCCATATTTCCGATATGAGGTGATCGTTATCTTTCCCATACATCTTCCAAAATATATTTCTATACATTGCCTCCTCCTTAGTGAGAGGAACGTTAAAGTGTCTACACTTAGTCTTAATTTCCCTAAAAAGTCTGTTATCGATATCCTTTTCAGCGTAACGCTTTACCTGTTCAACCCAATTTGATCCCACCGCGTCACTCATCCCGTCTTTTTGGCGCCATAAAACTTCATCCGGGAGATATCCGATGAAGGCCTCACGTAAAATTTTCTTCTCGATAACATCTATTTTGAGGTTTTGATTCATCGTCATACACACGTCTACGAATGTTTTATCCAAGAATGGAACAATGACATCTAGACCGTGAGCACCCGCACATCGATCCGCACGTAATCCGTCAAACTGGTGAATCAATCGCAACCGACGCATGTTTTCACACGCAAACTCCTCAACACTGGGTGCGTTGTGGAAGTATAAATAGCCACCCAATACTTCATCACTCCCCTCACCTGAAAATATGTAACGACACGTCGAGTGCTGTTTAATGTATTTACATAAAAGCCACATAGGTGTACTAGCTCTGACTGTGGTCGTATCATATGACTCTAGGGAGTAGATGACATCATTGATGTGACTTATACCCTCATCGGTGGTGAATGTTACTTCCGTGTGATCAGTTTGTAAATACTCTGCGACTTTGCGAGCTGCCTGTAGATCGGGGCTTCCAGGGAGACCTATGGAAAATGTCTTGATCTTACCAAGTTTTCTTGATGCAATGGATGCTATTAAACTACTATCGAGTCCACCTGAGAGTAAAAATCCAACATCGCGTTCAGTGTTGTCAATTCTATCAAACACGGCGTGAGTTAGAGCTTCGTGGATATCACGGTGGGAGTTATTGGTCACATACTTGTTTACGGGCCAGTAGTTATTGTGATAACATATGAAATCATCCACGTGGGAGTCATAAATGTGACCTGGTGGGAATATAGAAACTTCAGAGTTTAGAAACAACAGGGCTTTCACTTCACTGGCAAAAGCTATTGAACCCTGGTCATATCTCGTGTAGAATAGTGGTCTCACACCCACGTGATCTCTCGCCGCTAATACGCGCTTTCCATCTGTATATACAAACGCGAAATCACCGTTGACGTGTTTCAACGCGCCGAGAATCCCAAACGATTTGATGAGGGGTATGAGCACTTCACAGTCACTAGTGCCCTTTTCTTCACCGGTCCTGTGTTGTTTGTGGTTGTATATTTCACCGTTACATACCAACATTTGATTGTTATCGGTGAACGGTTGCATACCCGTCGGTGTGAGATCATTTATGGCTAAGCGATAAAAATCCATCCTGCATTTACCAAGCCTTTTGCTACCATAGTCATCAGGTCCCCGATGATTGAGGAGGTATGAAGGTGCCTCAGTTTCTTCACCAAAAAGGGCTAGAATACCACACATTATACAAATAAGTTACTTAATTTTTAAGCTAAAATCCATCCACTCACCAAAGTCCTCAGGACTCGCCATACCGTCCATTTCCTGACCTGACAATGATATTGTTTCTGTATCATCATAAAACTGTACATCAAAGTTCAAAATACAGTAAAATGATATATTTGTCTTTCTCGCCAATAAATCTATCGTCCCCAAATCATACGACTCGATCTGTAATGAACGTTTTATAATTTTAGGAGTTCCGTATGGAAACTTTACCTGTTGCCCAATTTTGAGTTTGCTTCTATCCCCGGACATGTCAAACGATGGCCATATTCTATTTCTATTTCTAAATTCTGCCATATAATCTATACATTTATTGGTGACATCTCTCTCTGTAAAACAAATGAAACGAGGTTTCAAACTGGGATCCACAAGACTCAAGAACGTACCGTTATGAATCAACTTTACAAAGTGGAACTCCATTTAATTATATTAGGGAAAAAAAACTTTAAATAAGATATATGAACTTCCCTAAGACACCTGGTCAATGTAAATATGCACTAGCTCTCAGGTCAGATAAACCTATAGTAATTGGATCTGGGCCAGCAGGGTCGGGTAAAACCATGATGGCGTGTCAATTAGCAGTAGAACGTATTCACGGTCTTGCGAGGGGGAAGGTGATTCTCACACGCCCTATAGTAGCCGCGGACGAAGACATGGGGTATTTACCAGGGGATATGGAACAAAAGATGGAACCGTGGACAAAACCGATGTATGACGTTTTTGAAAAACAACTTTCACATAACCAGATGGATAGACTCATTTATATTGAACCATTGGGGTATATGAGGGGGCGGACGTTCGAGAATACATTAATTATCGCTGACGAGATGCAAAATTCTACACCGAACCAAATGAAAATGCTCCTCACACGTGTTGGTGAGGGAACAAAACTGGTCATCACTGGGGACCTACAACAGTCTGATCTTGGAAGTAATAACGGGTTGGCTAATCTCATATACCACATGAGTATATATGACACGGAATATATCGAATATGTAAACATGGATGAAAGTGATATTGTTAGACACCCAGCGGTGAAGGAAGTCCTCAAAATATTACAAAATTAAAACTCCTCCAATTTATATTTTTCCACCCGTTTCAATAGAATAGAAACGTTCAACTGTGTTCGCATGATTCGCTTTTCGAGGGCTGCCTTTTCACGTTCGTAGTGTAGTAATTCTTTGTTGCATTCTTGAATATACTCGAGTTCCTGTTCAATGGCCATATATTGATCAGCAAGTCTGAGATTCGTCGGTAGGTTTTTCATATCATGTTCAAGTTGTTGACACTGGAGAGAAATTTCTTCAATTTTTTGGTTATGATCCATTCTTAAATTTATGTGTCTATACAACTTTAAACTCATTTCTTTTTTAAAAAAATCTCATCTTATAACAAATGTCTATGGTACCTAAAATGTCAGGGGGTTCTGCCTACATGGCGATTACAAACAGTCTTGGTCGGAAGCCAAACGTGTCTTTGACTTACGGACAAATTATTCTCATCACGATGCTCGCTTCATGTTATCTAAGTGTGGCTTCTTTCGGTATAAACATGTTCAATGGTTGCACTGAACTCAAGGGGGTGAAGTTTCAAGAAAACTTGAACAAGTGGATAATTGCAACTCTCGCGATTGCTATAGCTATCCCATGCACACTCTTCACTGTAAAGATGGCGGGAACCAAACTTTCTGGTTTCATGATGCTTCTCTTCGGTATCTTTGGTATCGTAGCCAGTGCTAGTGTTCTGAACTGGAACTCAAAATGCACTGACGAGGATTCTGATGATTCAGATTCGGAAAAGGTTATCGGTGGTATCAACATTACTGTGTATATTTTGATGCTTCTTGTTTCAATATTCTTATTGTCGAGGTCTAAAAACATTAAACCCAAAGTCTAATTTATTTTTTATAACTCCAAGTATGGATGAAACCAATTGTATTTAATATTTATATTCTCCTAATGTTCTTGGCCCGTGTGATGCACAGGGCAGGGACATTTTCGATGGAAGAAAAGGTTAAAATGATCGAGTTTTTGAGTTACATGGCACTTAATCCTAACAGAGCTGTAAACCCTAACATAGCCAACCTTCCATTCTTGAGCTCAGCCTCAGGAGTGAAGGACCCAAATGACTTAATATCGAAGTTTTCAGCTGTGATTACAGACGCGAGTGCCAATGTGGTGACAACACCGGTCGCTGCGATTGCATATACCGGGTCTTCAACCTGTTGAATTAGGTTTTCACCAGTCATCATCCAGTTCAGGGAACCCCAGAGGATACCCTGCATAGCGGAGCGACCGTTGAGAACCTCAGCAAATCTGTATTCTGGGATCGGCTCCTCCTCATACTCGATTATGATATCAGTGACAGGTGGTTCAACTGACGAACGAATCGCTGTTCTGCGACACCTAGTGGTCAACTTGCTTTCATGACGTCTGTAATAAGTTGGCTTAACAGAGGCACAGGTGAGGGAACTCATTACATACTAGAAGATCTCAATCTTTAACACCCTTTTCAAGAATCAATTTCAGGATATACAATTGCACGATAAAGCCTACTGACGTATACACAGTGGAAATGTTCATTCCAAACTTTCTGTATTGGTAAATGACCCACAAAAAACTCACCACCAAAGCTGTGTAAAGCATCTTCTTGTCCACAACTTCAACGACTTGCTTCTCTTCATGTTTCCTGACCTGGTCATACATTTGTAAAAAGCCTATACCGAAAGCTACACTGGATATTATTTCGTTCAAGTTCATATTTTTATATCTCTTATATTATATAATGGATATATTTTTAGAAAGGTTTGCAGGAAAGATTGACATGAAAAGTGTTATTAAAACTGTGGAAGAACTCAAAGCTGAGTATCTCGACGATGGTATCACCAAGGAAGATCTCCCCCCCATAATCAGTCGTCTCATGATGGAAACTATGAAATTCAAGAAACTTTCTGGTGTTCAGAAAAAGAAATTAGTCGTCGGCATTATCAACCACTTTATTGAACAGATCGATAAAGGTGAAAAGGATAGCGAGTTTGAAGTTATTCTCAAAACAATGGTTCCACCAATCATCGATGGATTCGCTTCCATGCTAAAAATAAGAAGCAGTTTACCCAAGTGGCTCCAGTGCCTGTTCCCTAAAACTAATTAAGGTCAAGCCCATTATGTTTACTATATGAGATTTCCCTCTCTAGAAGTTATGATCCAGTATGGAATATACACAGTAAACGAACTCACACGTTTTTCCAAAGGATTAGTTTCAAAAAGAAAGATTGAAGTCCTAAGTGAATGCGTGAAGTGTGATTTTGTATACAGTGGAACATCCTGCCTAAACTGTACACTATGAAATACTGTACAGTCGTGGGTTCCATGTCCAGAGGGCCCTCAATAGAGAGTAATAATCACATGTGTGCTGAAAGACAGCTCATTAGACAACTGTATAGGGAATGTCTGACGAAAGGTCACAAACCACATCATTTCTCTGATTGGGTGCACAGAAAGTACGGGTATTTGATAGTAGGTCGGAAAACTGTGCACGGTGACGGTATATCATTACCTTGTGTCTTGTGTAGAAAGACGATGGAGAGGTTTGATATATGTTGGGTCGCACACGATGGAGAACAGTGGATTCATAGTAGAAAAACCGAAAATTTACCACGATCAGTTCCAACAGCTAAACAAAAAAGATTACTTGGGTTTGGAAGTGATGATAAGACCGAGCGCTGATTCAAGATTATTGTGATTACGTTTTAGTGGTTTATTTCTTTTTAGTTTTAGCGCGTTGTTATTAGAATTAGCATTCTTTATTTCATCCATCTTTTTCGTGTTTGAAACAAAGGGTATCACATTGTCCTTGTAGGGTTTTGAGATGACGTCAACCTTCTCATGTTTGTCTATAGTCTGATTTTCTCTAAACGCTTCTATAGTCATATCACCACCGAATACTTGTAGATTGTACCGACTGGGTGCGGGTTTGACATGACCAGATTGACTATACATTCTTCGTCTCATCATTATGATGTTTCCACAAATGATACCACCCCTAGTCAAACCATATTTGTCTAATGCCCAAGATTTCATACAACTCCAGGAACAAAAATTACCATGCGTCGTAAAAATATTTCTTCTATCGTCGTACTTGTAAGGTAATTGTAAGGGTGATCCATCAAACGAGTGACAACACCACCAACACCACATGGTAAAAGGTTATTTTTTATCTTTAACTTACTAGGCGGGGGTGGGACCGGGACTGGGACCAGGGGTGGCACAAGCATCTGCGAATCCCAAGATGTCATTGGTTTCTAAATAAGAATTGAGGACTTCTTCCTTTGTTAATTTTTTAAATTCAAGAAGTGAGTAAACTTCTTCGGCTTCGTATTCGGCAATCTTTTTCAAAACTTCATCTTCATCCACTTCCTGACAGTTAGCAGGGGTGGGACCAGGGCTTAAAGCGTCTTTGATGTCAGATGCTTCCATGAACTTCAAGAAATGGGGGGCAGTATTTGGAATCAAACCACCTGCATACCCCGCAGAGGAAGCAGAGGAAGATAGACAACAACATAATGCGAGAACAATAAGAACTTCTGCCATTTTTATATATATATATATCGTACATTTTATTTCGTCATTTCCCTGAGATATTCAGTCCACGATTAACTTAAAGAGAGTTTCACCCTTTAAGTTAATGATTCTAAGTATCGATGTGGGTATAAGGAATCTCGCGATGTGTCTCCTAGATGATAAAAATAATAACCGCGTCGAGAATTGGGACGTTGACGGTATCCCACCTGAACATAAAAACGGTATATATGTCTCGATGAGGGACCACCTAGACGCTCGACCTTGGGTCCTATCAGCGGATACCATTCTCATAGAGAAACAACCTGATCGTAACAAGAAGATGATTTCAGTTATGCACTTCCTTCACGCGTATTTCATCATCAAGTGCCCCAAAGCGGAAACAATCCTCTACGACGCCCGACATAAGATTCCAGATGTCGCCGGTCCTGGTAAAGCTCAGTACAACAAAAGGAAGAAGGCTGCCATAGAGAGATGTGAAGCCTTCATTCGTGATGGCACAAATAACAAGGATTGGTTAGATACGTTTCTAAAATCCAAGAAGAAAGATGATCTCGCTGACACTGTGATGCAGGCTCTCAGTTTCGTGAACAGGATTGAGGTTTTACCGAAATCCAAAAAGAAAATAACTAAACTCGTGGCTCGTAAACCGAATGAAAACCAAAAGAGAACAAAGTATTCGAAGTGTAATCTTGCTTGGATTTATCTAAACAAAGTGGAGTGTGAAGTTCTCGAAAACAATAAAAGGTTTATGAAAGATTTAAAAAGATACTTTACAAATCTCAACGACTTGATTAAAGAAATAAACGAATAGATATATAAAATGAAAAAAGTTTTAGATCATGGATTTGTTGAGCTTGTGGATCACATGCCACAGGAGAATCTAGACAAGGCTATCGTAGATGGTGCACGTGTGAGTTATCAAACAGGAACCAAGACTACCCGTGGTGATCGAGGGCTTATCCGTTATCTGGTTAGGAACTGGCACACGTCACCCCTAGAGTTGGTCGTTTTCAAATTTCGAATCAAGGCACCCCTCTACATCGCGAGACAGTGGCTTAGGCATAGGACTGCTTCGGTGAATGAGATGTCTGCTCGCTATTCTATCGTTGATGAAGAGTATTACGAACCTGAAGTCCTACGTGGACAGTCCGTGGTAAATCATCAAGGATCAGAAGGTGTTGTGGAAGTTGACGACAAACTCGCAAAAGTCATATCCACACAATATAAGAACGCCTTCAAAGTGTATCAACATCTTTTAGATACAGGTGTGTGTAGAGAACAGGCACGTGGTGTCCTACCACAATCGACCTACACCTCATTCGTTTGGAAAATGGATTTACACAATCTCATGCACTTCCTCCAATTGAGGATGGATCACCACGCACAGAAGGAAATCCGTGAGTATGCGAACGCAATCTACGATCTTGTCCAACCCCTAGTGCCGCACGCCATGGAAGCGTTTATGGACTTTAGGGTTAACGCGATGCAATTGACAGGACTGGAAGTTGAAGCTATAAGTTCAGGTAAGGAAATTGAATCTCCGGGTGAAAGGAGAGAATTCGAGGAAAAACTAAAGAGGTTAAAAATTAAATGTCCTTAAAATACAACAAACAGTATGTTCGCTATTGCTACATCCCCCACGTGGTTCGCCAAAACTGACGATTTTAAAAAGGTTGGTAAGAAGATTCAAAAACAGAGAAACTCAGAGGTGGAGAAAATCAAGGATAAGATTGGGGACATTGCCCGTGATGAACAACGACGTGTCAAAGAGATTTTCAAGGAACACCAGGATATTCTCAAGAAACCCAAGAAAAAAACTAAAACCAAATCCAAACCTAAATCGATCGATCTTTACGAAAAGTAATCCAGATCGCAAACCCCACGAGTAGTGCGGCGAATGGTGTCCCATCGAATCTCTCTGCTATGAGAGCACACAACACACTATATTGAACTATTCGTATTTCCTGTCGTGTCTTCACCATCGACCTTTTCATCGCTGCTCTCGACCTCTCAAGGCCGAGAACAGTCGAACTTATTTTTCCAATTTTAGATGGAATCTCCGTAGTGCTCATTATCATTTCACCTATGTCGAGGGATTCCAAGAACTCTTCTTGGATTAGGGGCTCTAGATATGTAAAGTAATCAAAATCTGGATCCAATTGTAGACATATCCCTTCGATTAGGGAAAATGATTTCGCTAAATATACAAAACTTGTCGGGACAACGAATGGTTTTTCCATCGCGAGTTCGGCGGCGAGTTCGTCATTCATGATGGCACCACCATCTAGGGTCTCTAGGTATCCTAGGATAGTTTCAAAGAAAATCTCAATATCACTGATATCAGATGATGTTGGGACGATAACACCTAATCGAATTAAAATTTGTACGATTTCTTTTGTATCTCGCTTTATGATACACGCAAACAGGTCGGAGAAACCCTGTTTCAATTGATCATCGAGTTCAATCAACAATCCAAAATCGTAGAACACTAATTGTCCAGATTTAGATATAGCTAGATTACCTGGATGTGGATCACCGTGGAATAACCCACCCTCCATTGTCTGAATGACGTAAGAATTTACCAACGCTTCACAAACCTTCTTCTTGTTAATTTTAGTGTTTTTAATGTCAGTAATTTTGTCAGCTTCCACGTATTCCATTACAATCATATCATCCGAACAATACCTTTTATACACGTAAGGGACTTTTATCCAATCGACATCTTTCAAACTTCTTTTGAATTTAATAGCATTTTCAACTTCCCGTCTGTAGTCAGCTTCTCCGAGAAGATAGTCAATCGAATCGTTGAGAACAAAATTAGAACTCGAACCTGTATCTACACCGATGGATTGAATAAAATCTAATATTTTTTTAACATTATTTGTATCAGATTTCATAATGTCGTAAATTCCAGGTCTTTTCAACTTTACTACAACCTTTTTACCATTTTGTAGAGTAGCTTTGTGCACCTGTCCAATACTGGCGGATTTGAACGGAACTTCATCAAATTCTTTGAATATATCTTTATTTACTACATCCCTAACTAAATTGAAATCAAATGGTGGTACATTATCTTGTAAAGATTCAAGTTCTCGTGTGAATTCTGGTGGGTATAAGTCCCCCCTAGTGGACGCTATCTGTCCTAATTTTACAAAGGTGGGTCCAAGGTCTAAAAGTTCCCCTTTAGTCCATCGACCAAGTTCAGCCCTGTCTTCTGTGAAACGATCCTTCCACAGATATTTCGCGGCAAACTTCCACGTTTTAACCTTCTGTTTTGGCACCAACTTGACAGGTGGCGTCCTCACATTGGCTAAACATAACATGGTCCTACCTTATTACTATATTTTTTCTATAAGTATACATACTATAAGATGACACGAAATATATCAAGGTCTATTTGCCGCCAAGGCTGTAGATATACCAGAAAGACTTCAAAAACTTTTCGATAATAAAGCATTCCGTCTTGGATCTCTGATGGCGATCGCATTCAGTGCAACGAGGGATATAGAGTACGCACTCATTTCGACTGTCATATTCCCGACTGTTATGTATGCCCTCAAGACACCAAAAGAGCGCAAGAAAAGTGGCTTCATTTAATTTGTGAGTTAATAATAGAATGAAGATTCATATCGTCGGTGCCGGTCCAACCGGACTATCACTCGCGTGGGAGATTGTGAAATCTGGTGACCATGATGTCACTGTATACGAACGTAAAATGTCAGGTGGTGGTTCTTGGTGGGAACCAGACACAGAAGTTAGAGATCTTCACTCCCACCGGATGTTATTTGATAAGGGTTTTATAAATACTCAATCGTTTCTCAAAGAAATGAATCTAGAATGGAATGAACTATTCGAGAAAGTTGAATCTGATTTTTACAGGTATCTTTTGAAAAACTTTGAACCAAAAGACTATCTAGTCCTAGCTGAGCTATTCGTTCGAGTTACTCTTCACCCTCAGAAGTACAAGTCAATTTCTATGAAAGAATACATGGAACCGAAACTTTCAAATGGTGGTAAAGAAATTCTTGAACATTTACCCATAAATATTGATGGTGTCACTTGGGGTCACATGTCTACATTTGAGTTCATAAAGACGATGGATCATATATCCTTTTCTAACACGTATACTCAAAAGGTGTCAGGTAAGTTTATGAACGATGCCATAGAAGAAAAACTTTTGGATTCAGGTGTAAATTTTATTTTTGGAACAGAACTCACAGATGTGAAATACTTGGAAGATGGATATGAAGCTGTATTCAGTGATGAGACAATTATAAATGATGGAATGTTATTTTTGTGTATTGATAATAGCCCAGCTTTAAAATTAATCGGTGATAACTGGGGCCCTGACGCGGAAAAGAAGATACGAAGTGCGACGTATGGATCCATATGTGTGTTACTCGATTATGAGGAATATGTTCACGCGGGACCTGAATTTGAGACACTCGTCAAAACTAAATGGAATATTATAGTCTCAAATTTACCAGGCACTAACACAGTTTCGTGTGTTCTATGTGATTTGAATAAGGAAATCCTAGACAGTGAACCTGACATAATAAAGAGAGAAGTCATACACCAACTTGGTCTCCCCCCCCCAGAAAAAGTGAGAATAGGTTGGGGGAGTGAATGGAACGGTGAAAAGTGGGAGTTTTCACAATCGTCAGGTGTCTTGGGTTTGTATGGACAGGTTCCATTTTTTGGAAAATGTCCAAAGGTTGCTTTGTGTGGTATGATGTCACATAGGAATACACCATTCTCGAGTATAGAATCCGCCGTAGAAGTTTCCAGAAGTGTGAGTCATGAGTGTTTCGGTACACGACAACCCCTAAAACCCCTGCTTCTTTCTCAGGTGGTGACAATTTTACTAGTCATACTTATAGTTTTAATCCTAATGTATCGTAATAAGAACCTATGAGGTTTATGGCTGAAGTGTATGAACCCATGTATGAATACAATGACAAAAAGTATTTTAGGGTCGTAGTCCCAGAGAAAATGACCGACGTTATTGCAAAGATACAGATGTCTTCTAGTCGTTTTATCCAAAATCGAAATGTGGAGAACCCCCTAGATGGTCGAATCTTGAAAATTAAGATTCCATTCCGTTATAGGAGAGTGATGTGCAACGTCGAGGGACGTCCTATTCAGTCTCTAATAAAGGGGGATGTTATAGACGTGAATGTTGATTTCAAGGGGGTGTGGAACGTTGAAAATCATTCAGGCTTTTCTTGGGTGCTCTCCTCTTCATCCTTTTCGGGCTCGTCAGATACTTGAGAGGGATCACGTGGGAGATCGAGGTTCTCCAAACCACCCCTCTTCAAATCCCTAAATGTTTGGAGCATACCTTGAAGCCTGAAGATTTCTTGGGTCATCTGCTCGATACTTTGGGTAATCTTTTTAATGTTTTCTTCAATGTTTACAACCGGCATTTACTTATTTAAAGTTTCAAGTCTTTAAATAAATAAATATGGGAAGCCTCACACGAAGTGGATACATCCTCAATAGCGCAGAAGTGGGTATTTTAAAAAAAGAACTTACTGTAAGACCTATCGTAAATGGCGATTTCGGATTTCCTCCACCGCCTTTCAAAGTTTTCAGAACAACTAAGAATGGAATCTGCGTTCCTAGATTCTACGGAACTGATAAAGTTGGAGAACCAAAACAGGATAGACGTCCAGAACCCACAAAAAGCACAGCCAAATTCACCGGACAACTCCGTGACGCTACACACCAAAACGAAGCTTTTAACGCCGCAATTAAAACGGGTCATGGTGTCTTGTCTTTACCATGTGGGTATGGGAAGACGACAGTATCCCTAGCCATAGCCTGTAAACTTGGGTATCGCACAATGATTGTGGTGCACAAACAATTTCTGGCTGACCAATGGAAGGAAAGAATCCAACAATTTTGTCCAGGTGCCACTATAGGTATAGTTAGACAAGACAAGAAGGAGGTGAACTGTGATTTCGTGATAGCGATGCTCCAATCCCTCTCCCTGAAGGAATATTCGTATGATGATTTTGATACAATTGGAACTCTCATTGTTGACGAAGCGCACCACATATGTGCAAAAGTTTTCAGTCAGAGTTTATTTAAAATGTGTCCCAAACATATCTTCGGCCTCTCTGCGACACCAGAGAGAAAGGATGGTCTCACCAAAGTGCTTCATTGGTTTATGGGTCCAACCTTTTTTGCGGTGGAGAGAAAGAATCAAGATCAAGTTGAAGTTTTTCCCATAACTTTCGATTCTCCGAGCTATAAAAATCCACCCCCCAGTATGAGAAATGGTAAAATATCTATGCCAAGCATGATTACATATTTGGTCGAGGATAGAGTTAGGAACAAGATGTTAGTGGAACTCGTCAAGAAAGCTTCATCTGGGACACGTCAGTTACTGGTCCTGAGTGATAGGAGATTGCACTGTGAACTACTTCATCAATGTTTCCCAACAACTTCTGGTCTATACATGGGGGGTATGAAGGAAGCTGCCCTCCAAGAATCTTCAAAAAAGAAAATCATATTTGCCACATTCAGTCAAGCACACGAGGGTCTAGATATTCCAACCCTCGATACTGTCATTCTAGCTTCTCCCAAATCTGATATTACTCAAAGTATCGGTCGTATCATGAGGGAAACTAAAGGAAAGAAAAACAGCCCCCACATCTACGATATTCACGACCCGTGGTCGGTGTTCACCGCTATGTTCTATAAACGATCGAAAATATATAGAAACGGTGGATTCAAAATTCACGGAAAAATTGTAGAAGAACAAAAGGATAATTTTCCCAAAGGAAAGTGTATGATTAATTTCTCTGTATAATTACAAATGAGTGCTAACAACGGAACTACTTTAATCATAGGTTTGATGTTGTTGTTTTGTGTATTTTCCGCATCATCTGGTGCAGCTGCTTATTTTATGCCCACAACGATTGAAACAATAATCCAGTCTGTATCAACTACCCTTGGTGGTGGTGGTGGTGGTGGTGATGGTGATGATGGTGGTGGTGGTGGTGGTGGTGGTGATGCTGGTGGTGGTGGTGGTGGTGGTGGTGATGGTGGTGGTGGA
>Ga0257106_1000654_pt1 | contig 19389 bp, 13 predicted proteins | sample LP_taG_3_FD_190177 | JGI IMG/M metagenome (GOLD analysis project Ga0257106, IMG submission 190177) | Marine microbial communities from Northeast Subartic Pacific Ocean, Canada - LP_J_2011_P26_10m | ecosystem: Environmental > Aquatic > Marine > Oceanic | place: Canada: Northeast Subartic Pacific...
TGGAACGGGCATGCAGCAGTCGGGGATGGGCATGCAGCAGCCGGGGATGGGCATGCAACCTGGAATGGGGATGCAACCTGGAACGGGTATGCAGCCAGGTATGGGTATGCAGCCGGGGATGGGGATGCCCCAAATGGGTGGCATGTCCGCTCCCGCCGTCGGCGCGTCGGATCCCTTCGGCGCTGCGAGCGCCGCGCCCGACGCACCAGACCCCTTCGCCGCCCTCGGTGGATCGATTGGAATATCGGCACCCAAGCCCAAGCCTAAGCCCGCACCTGCTCCTGCGCCTCAGCCAATGAACGGCCAGATGAACGGGATGATGGCCGGTGGCATGGGCGGCATGGGCGGCATGGGCGGCATGGGTGGCATGCCCCAGCAGCAAATGGGTGGCATGCCCCAGCAGCAAATGGGTGGCATGCCCCAGCAGCAAATGGGTGGTATGCCCCAGCAGCAAATGGGTATTATGCCCCAGCAGCAAATGGGTGGCATGGGCGGCATGCCCCAGCAGCAAATGGGTGGCATGGGCGGCATGCCCCAGCAGCAAATGGGCGGCGCACCTCAGATGGGTGGAATGGGCATGGGTGGAGGTATGATGCCGCCTCCGCAGCAGCAACAGCAGCCAAACATGTTCGCAGGAATGTCCGCCCCGGCCCCCGTGGCGCAGAAGCCAGCGTACGATGCCAGCAATCCGTTTGCTGGCATGTGAAGTGAAGATCTCTGAAGCATAGACTATAATAGTGAAGAATGTGATGATGATTTCGTATTACGCCATCTTGAGCGTGCGCTCGAAGTTCTCAATCGACTTGAACAGCTCAGAGAAGTTCCCTTTCCCGAAGCCGCCGCAACCAGCCGCCTGCTCCAACTTTTTCTCCTCTGCTTCCTCGCCGCCAACCTCCCTCATGCAGCCGATCCTCTGGATGATCTCGATGAACACCGTCGGTCTATCTCCAAGTGGCTTGGTGAACACCTGAACCAACACGCCCTGGTCATCCTTGTCCACCAGAAGACCGAGCTCCTCAACCTCCTTGAACTGCTCCGGCGATAGTGCGTCGGCGCCCACCCTACCCGGCAGGTCCCGGTAGTACCCCTCCGACGCCGGCTTCTGGAACTCGAATCCCCCGCGGAAACCGCCGAGCGCGCGCATCTTTCGTACCGTGTCGAAGATGTTATCCGTCTTGAGCGCCAGGTGCTGCAGACCGGGACCCTTGTTCTGCTCGAGGTAGGTCTGGATCTGGCTCTTTCGCTTCGTCCCAAACGTCGGCTCGTTCACGGGGAGCAGGATGTATTCGCTGTTGTTCGCCAACACCATCGAGTTGAGGCCGCTGTCCACGGTACCGACGTCCTCCGCGGTGAACTCGGCAAACTCGTGCATACCCGTAAAGTTGGAGATGTAATCCACAGTCTCCAGCAGGTCGTGCACGTTGCCAACCGCGTGGTCCAGTCGACGCAAGCCGTAGCACAGCGGCTCGGAACCCGCGGGCTCAACCGGGACGAGCTCGTATCGCGGGAGGCAAAAGGCCCCGTTCGCCGCGACGCTCTCACTCACGAAGCGCATGACTACGTCGCCGTACAGCTCCACCTCGGAGATCCCCTCCGCGGGCGGCTTCGTCCCGTCACCCGCCCCGTACGTCGCGTGTCTCGCGCCGTTTGCCAAAGACTTTCGGTGCGCATCCCGCGCGTCGTCCACGACTACCCCGACAGCCTTGACCGCCAGCCCGTGCTTGGTGATGAATTTGGTCATGCTCTCGCCGTCGTAGGCACTGTGCGGTATGTTCGACCTCTTCTGTTCCACCTCCTCGGCGGTCTCGTCCTCGTTCCCGCCGCCGTACGGTGCGCTGAACACAAACACGAGATCGTTCGATCGGAGCACGTAGGAGGCGTACACGGAGTTGCCCGTGGTCATGTCGCTCTTGGCGACCATCTGCATACCCAGCGCGACCGCGAACCGAGAAGCGGTCGTGATCGCATCGTGGCACCTGAGAGGGACGGTGCGGTGGAGTCCTTCGGTCAGCACTGGTTCATGCGTAAGGCGGGTCGTTCCAACGAATGACGTGGACATCGCGAGAGGATAAAGCGCGAACGGCGGTGAACGCACCAGAACTCCACGTGATGGAAGCGATGCAGGGGGAAGCGGTCGGAGTTTGGGTTATTGCGCTTGAAGTTCTTCGCGCCGACGAGCTTGTGGCGCTTCGCGGGCGCTGAGTTCTCAGCCATCGCCGCCTCGGGTCCACGCGCTCGGGTGTGTGACGTGACCGGTTGTGAAACTTTTTGGCTCGGCAGCTCGGCGGAACCAAATTTTTCTCGTTCTGGGCGGCGGCGAGGGAGATCGACCCGACTTCACGGGCGACCGCGTCACTCTCGCGGACACGACGCGGGACCAGAGTCACTCGCGGCTTCGCTCGTGAGTCTCACAGGATACCCGGTACCGACGGTGACGGCGACATGGGCGAGGTGAAGCTCCCCGAGGACGTCAAGGAGCAGCTCGAGAAGTTCGAGGCGGCGGTGGAGGAGATGGAGAAGGGGCTCAAGCCTCTGCTCTCGGCGGACCGCAAGGAGATGGAGGCGGCCCTCGATCCACTCGAGCGCGCCAGGGTTCACATCGCACTGGCCAACTCAGTCAGCACGCTCTATGCGAGTGAGTAAACCCGCCCACGGAACCGACCCCGGGTCTTCGCGCGAGGACCCTTCCCGGGGCGAAACTCAACCGAAGTTCGTGCGCCCGCCTTCCCGCCGAACGATTCCACCAACTGACCTCGCGCCCGCCCGTTTGACCCCAAATCGCAGTGTACCTCAAGACCGTGGGTATGGATCCCGCCCATCACGGCATCTCGCGGGAGTTGGAGAGGGTGGACCTGTACAAGGGCAAGGTTGACAAGGCGCTGAAGCTGGGAGGCCCGACCACCAAGCTCGACGTTCCCGCCGCGGAGCGCATGATCAACGCCGCGAAGGGGGGAAAGAAGAAGCGCGGGGCGGACAAGGACGAGGCCGAGGAGCTGATCGAGGAGGCGACGGGTGCCAAGAAGAAGGGCGATAAGAAGAAGAAGAAGAAATGATCACGGTCGTCCTTCCCCGGGTGCGCGCGGCGACTCGCTTTGCTGACTTTGGAGACAATGAATTTGTACAACAACGACACTCCCACGGATATTCACTTGTACCTTTCGTAGCGATCCTGACGCTTAGCCGGGCTCCTCGACCGGCTACGGCTGCGACTACGACTCCTCGATCGCTTCCTCCGATCCCTGCTCCTGGACCGGTCTCTGCCCCGATCCCTGCTGTCTCTTCGCCCGTCCCGGTCCCGATCCCTCCGTCCATCGTCGTCGTCCCACCTTGGCCTCCTGTCCTCCTTCTTCACCCTCCCCTCCACCGCCCGCTGCCGCCTCTTGAGCTCTTCCGCCATCTCCTTCTGGCGCTTCAGCTCTGCCGCCTTCTCGTCGATGAACTTCTGCGGTATGCCGCTCGCGTTGTGCATGGCTGAGACCAGCAGGTCCCAGAGCTCCACCATGAAGGCGTCCGTGTTGACGTCGAGAAAAGTGAGGAGCTGCGAGTGGATCCCCGCGCCGCTGCTGTGGATCTGGTCCATCTCCAGGAAGTTGAATATCATCGCGACCAGCACCTCATCCTCCACGCCGAGGAGCTCGGTGACGCGGTCGGTGATCCACGGTTTCAGCACATCGAACTTGACCAGTCGCAGATCTACCCGGCGGTCGAGCGCGGGAGGGTACTTGGGAGCCTTGGACTTCTTCTTGACGCCAGTCGCCGAGATACCGCGGCTGAAGGGTTGCCTGACTTGCCTGTTACCCGACGACATCGGACCTGGTGGGGCACGCGCTTCGAGGTGTGAGGTCCGGAATTGGCAAAATTCAGTCTGGTGTTCACCGCGCAAAATCACGTGGGACCGAGCGGCGGCGATTTTCTCGTCTGCTGCACCCGTGCCCACCGCGCCCGGCCCTCACAGCGAGGGGCACGGTACGAATACCGCCGCGATCCGATCGAGGATATCTGACCGCGTCTGAGGCGTGGCATCGATCGAATTCGGACACAGCTTCGACGCCCTGCACGTGAGGGAGTCGTGGAAGTCTCGCGAAAGTCGCTTTGCAAAAGCGCTTCCAGGAGCGCGCTGGATAAGGAAGTTCCTGGCGTAGGCCGATACAACCGCTCCAACCATGGACAGCGTGGGTCAGGTCATGACCGCCTGTGTCGGGGTGAGTGCCTGAATACTACCTGCCGATATCGCCGCCGTCGATCGCGTGCCGGGGAGGGCCGTCCTGGTCCTCTTCCCGGCGCGATGCCCGTCACGTTCACAACCCTAAACCCTGTCGACCTCGAACCGAACCGCGCCAATCACTCCGTCGCTGACATCATCTCTCTCCCCGATTCTCGACAGGTTGGTTTCTGGATTAACGCGGTCAACTGTGTGAAAGAGGTCAAGCCCCACCTGTTCAAGCACGACTGCGACGTCTGCCACCGCACCGGCATCCTGAGATGCCAGAAGTGCGACGGGACGGGCGAGTTGAATCGCAGAGTCTTCAAGAAGTTCGACGCCACGAAGGTGACGCTGGATGACAAGAAGGAGGACAACGGTAACCACAAGTGCTACTTCTGCCAGGGGAGTGGCGTGGAGGACTGCAGAAAGTGCGCCGCGAAGGGCTGGCTCTATCTGCCCTTGATCAACGTTCGCAAGTTCGGGCCGCACCCGATGTTCGAGAACTATCACTGGAACAGGGACAAGATGAAGGCTCCGCGAAGGGATTACGAGATGAAGATCCAGAAGGCGACGTTCAACAAGATTTTGGACGAGAGCGACGAGGAAATAAAGAAACAAAAGGAGGAGGCGGAGAAGAGGGAGCGCGCGGAGAGAAAGGCGCGCAAGGCGGCCAAGGCGGAGAAATCGAAGGCGAAGGGCAAGGATGGCAAAAAGGACAAGAAGAAGGACAAGGACGGCAAGGAAAAGAAGAAGAAGAAGAAGGCTGCCGCGTGAGGAGACAACCAGCACACTGTCATAAATAACTAAAGATATCCTCAACATGAAACTACGGATTGAACCCGGCTAATATGAGCAGGACAAAGCTTATCCCCGCGGTTAGAAATGCGTAGTTGATCGCATCCGGCACGTTGCTCTCGTCGTCGACCGTTCTTCTCGTCCCTGAGGTTTTCCCTGAGGTTTTGGGGGAACCACCGGTCACCTTCGCGCCCTGAGGTTTTCCCGGCACGCGCGGATCTTCCTTCGGGAGTTCCTCCGGCGTCCACGCTTTCGCGCGCTCCGGGTCCCTGTCTCTTTCCAACAACAAAGTCACGGGTCCGTCCGCGACCAGCCCCGACTTGAGCGCCGATATCGTCTTGACCCACGACTGACCGTCCGCCCCGAACAACACCACCGCGCGTTTGCTCCCCGAGAGATCACCCAGGAGCTGTGCCCTGGGTCCGAATGATATCGTCGACGAGGTGAACGCCCTCAACACGTCGCCCCGCCGCGCCGCCTGGGCGCCAACCGGGGACAAAGAAGCCACCGCCGCCGCTCGTCCCGCCCTCGACCCCTCCACGAAGTCCGCCACCCTCACCCTGCCCTCGGTGTCCGGCTCGAATACGATACCCAGGGGTCGTTCCATGGTCACCTCCACGATGTCGGACTCCCCGTTGGCCAGGGTCTTGTTCAGGAAGAACGTCCGCTTCACCCTCTTGCTCACCAGGCCAACCTCACAGGTGACACGCTCCCCGATGTCACTCTCCCTGACCGCGTCGTAGTAGAACCCCCTCGCATAGTACACCACCTTGCCTCTAGAATCCGTCTCCCAGTCCCCGTCGCTCGAAGGATCGGGCTCCGGGTCGTACGAAACCCACCCGTCCTGCTCGAGCGCCTCGTCCTGCGACTTGGACGCCGATCCACCGCCGAGTACGTTCCATGTTCCACCCTCGTTGTCGTCACCCGAAGAGCCAGCCACGGCGACGACGCGCTTAGGGACGCGTCGGGTCGAGTCCCGATGAACGAGATGTCGGCTAGGGACGCCGATCCTGGACACGGGGGACGACACCGAGATCATGTCTCCTCGCGTCTCGCGCGTCTCGAGTCTGATCCGACAAACAAGATTTGAGACGTGGAGCGCAGCGTTTAGGGTCCGTTTAGTCGGCAGTGCAGTGTGCCAAGTTTGGTTTTCGCCTCGTGCGCGCAAACCACTGGCGATGGCGAAGGTCAGGCGGGGTAATCAACCAGTGTTTAACTTATGTTACAATCAACACCGTGAGCTCGAAGCGTTCGGGTTCTAAACTCGAAGCGTCTCGCCCTTGCATGGCGCGCCGTGTGGCGCGCTCGTAATACCGTCGGAAGTCGTCGCTGATACACTGTGTACATGATACACTGTGAGAGGGAAGTCTCACGCCGCGAAAGCCCCGAGGACGGGCGCACGCGACGGCGCCATCTTGGTCCGCCTGTGCTTGCTTCTCGGAGAGGGCGGGGGCATGATCGCCTCCTCGATGGCCCTTTTGTTGCCCGCCTTGCCCTGGATCCTCGCGAGCCCGGCTGCCACCGCCGCCGGCTGCGGGGACTTTTTGCTCATCTCCTCCTGCGCCGCGAGCCGCGCCGGCGGCAGCTTGACCGTCTCGAAGCCACTCTTCTCCCCCGATGACGTGTCCGCCGCCTCGTGGCTCCCACCCCCTTCCTGGTTCGTCGGCGAGTTGCTCCCGTCCCTCACGCTCGGCAGCGATCCGACGTGCGTGAGCTGCGACGCGCTGCTTCGGTTGCTCTGCCGCCCAAACGTCTTGTTGGACCTCCTCGAGGCGGAGGGCGCGTCGGTGCCGGAACCTGAGCCCGAACCCCCGTTGCTCCCATCGCTGTCGTCGTTTTGCACCGAGTCGGCCCGGTTTTGCGCCTGCTTCTTCTCGTCCGCGATCATGGCGAGGAGCTCCTTGCGGGTCATGCGCTGAAGTTTTTCAATGTCGCGCGCGTACTCGGAGATGTCCAGGTTGGTCACGATGACTCCACCCTCCGTGGACGCCTTGTGAATCGCGGCGCGATCGTACGCGCGGGCGGCGAGCTCCTCCGTGGCGAAGAACCCCAGGTGAAGCTGCTTGCCGCCCACGTTGATCTGTCCGTGCCACTTACCCGTCTGCTTGAGAAGCGAGACTCCCCTGTACTGGGAGGTTTGGGTACCGTGTCTCCTGGCTTTCGCCCGCAGGGTGGCCACCAGCTCGCTGACGGACACCTTCTGCAGCGATTCCATCTCCTTCGCGTAATCAGTTATGGGGTAGTTCGTGGCCGCCGCCGGGCCCGCCTTGTTGATCGCGGCCCTGTCGAACGCGCGAGCCGCCTCCTCCTCCGTGTCGTGGTCCCTGCGCGCGCGGATGGAGAGACGGTGAGTGAACAATTCAAGATGGCACGGTTTGGTTGTTAAAATTGACGCATTGAGTGAGGTGAGGGGCGGGAGGGGAAGTCGTGACCCACCCGAGGCTCGTCGTCTTGCCACCCGCGGAGATCTGCGCGCGCCACTTCTTCGTCGGGCGGAACAGCGTCACCCCGCGGAATTTGCTGCTCTTCGGCGGCATGGTTCTCGTCGTGCGTAGCCGATCGGGTTCGGCCGGATCTTACGAGTCACAGTTCGGCCGCCCTGCAGAGGTTCCAAATTCGTGAAATGGAGCGGGGACCCTAAGGATGTCCCCGCGGATTACCAGCGCGTTTCCCGTCAAACAAACCGAACGGTACGTGGCGTGTGCCTATGTGCTTCCGTGCGACTCGCCGAGACAAGGTACCGCGTCCCGAGCGCTGTGCGGGGTGCGCCGAACTGGGGCGGGCTCCCGTTGGAAAAAAGTAAAAAGTGCAACTTTTCAAGATATTTGTCTGGATCTGACGTGGCGGAGACGAGGATTTTCACGGTCTATTTCTTGAGTTGTCGAAATTTTATCATCGTCGTTATCACGCGCGGCACATCGCACTCATCGCACTCATCATCCCAACCCCCAGAAGAAGATCGACGCGAGCAGGGACGTGAAGAAACCCACACGCGCCCTCTCGGTGACTTCGCCGTCCGAAGTGACAACCTCGAAAGGGGAGCGTCCCTTGAAAGGGGAACGTCCGTCGATTCGCACGAGACCTCTCCTCCGCGGCAAATCGCTGATGTCCTCGACGTCACCCGCATCAGTCGAGGCGGTACCTTTCTTCTCGGGGTGGTAGTACGCCTGTACAGTCGACGTCGCGGCTTGCAGGTTCTTAACATCGTGCGTCTTCAACGCCTGGAAGATGACGCACGCCTCTGATGAATCCGTGTTCTCGAGGTAGAAGACAACCTTTCGGTCGTCCGCATCCACCCTCTGGACGTAACCTTTGCCCTCGACCCGTATATCCTGCAACGAGTCTTCATCCGGGACGAATCCCGTGAAGAGCCCGACATCGAGGAGTACCATTCCGAGGGGTACACCGGGCCCCAATCGTTTGACACAGGCATTCACCTCGGTAGCCCTCGCGTCGTCGGCGCTGACTGTTGGGGTTCCACCGTCACCGCCGCCACCGCTCGATCCAAACAGGTTGCCGAGCAAACTCCTTCCCCGTCGCCTCCTTCGTTTCGCAGCCTCGGTGACTGCGGTCGCCTTGGCCTGGACGATGAGCCGATACTCCGGCGGGTTCGGATCCGTCTCGAGGTTGTAGGTGACCTCGAGCTGCATCAAGGCGACGCCACTTCCGTCGACGGTGGCGCGAACCTCCGTCGCGCCGTGCGCGTCAAAGCGCCGCATGAGGTCGAAGGTTGACTCGTCGACGGTGACGGTCCCGGGTGCGAATTTTCCAACCGCCGCGGGTGTCACCGAGAGGGAAGCGGCGTCCGAGAACGTCGCCGCGGCGTACCCTCCCAGCGCCTCGAGCGCCACGACGGTATCCTGCGTCGACTGGAAACCGCCTCGGGCGTTTCTTCTCATGAGCAGCCATCGGGCTCCGGAGTAGGCGCCCGAGGTGTCATCCGCGCCCACCAGCGCAAGCACGGCGTACGCGGTCGCCTCCACCTCGGTGCTGGTCTCGGCGCCGTAGGGAATCACACGAGCATCCGCAACAGTAGAAGACACGACCGCGCCGGATGAACCCCAGTGTTTTGTGCCGTCTTCATCCGCCGTGGCCATCTGGAGCATCTTGGTCCTCGCACGCGCGGCGTGATCGCACCCTTTGTCAATCTTAGCGCACGCCGTCGTCAGGGCGTGCGCGGAGATGGCGGCGACGTATGAAGAACCACCAAACCCGGAATCGATGGACCCCGCCAGGAAAGAGATGGTTTTATCGACGTTTCCGGCTGATCGACCAGCCTCGACCATCGCCAACAGGCAGTACGCCGCGAGCCCGGGGCCCTCGCCAGCACCGCCCGACATCTCCGTGTGCACCGGCGGGCTCGGATCCTTGAAAGAACCGTCGACGCTCTGCTTCGACGCGATGAACTGAGCCGCGGATGTGAGAACCGATGGATCCGCCGCGAGGTTGCCCACCTCAGCCGCTTGCGAAAACACCCGGACCACAAACGCGGTGAGCCAGAGCGATCCGTCCGAGCCCGAGCCTTCTCCGAACGCCGAGAACGCTCCGTTTGAGTGCCTGTACTGCAGTTGTCGCTGGTACCCCATGGCGATGTTGTCTTCCGCGCGCTGCTTCAGGTCAGACGTGAGCCTGCGAGCGGCGGTGAGGTACGAGATGGCGGCGACGTTTGGCGCCATCGTGATCATGTTCTGCTCGCCGCACCCAAACGGAACCTGAACCAGCCGCTCGAGACCGTTCACCGAAGGACCCATGAGGTCTCCCACCACGGAAAACGTAGACCTCACGCTGCCTGCCACCACCCCTCGCGCGGGTAGCGGCGATGACAGGGTGACACTTTCCGCGGCGTCGCCTGAAGCTCGGTTGACCACAGCGTTTGCCGTCGCCTCGCGAGGGAAGCCCTCGGGCTCGATCCTCACCGAGCGCTTCACCGCATCCGCGTGACTCACATCCGCGGACGTCCGGCCGGAGACTTGAACGTCGACGTCACCTAGCTTTTTCGGACGGATGGTGAACGTGGCGGTACCCGTGCCCTTCGCCGCGACTGAGACGACGGAGGAGGCTCCACCGGCGGACACGACGTCAAAGTCGGGGCTGGACGCAATCTCCACGGTGACGTCGAGCGATCTCTCCAGGTAGTTGAACACCCCAACGCGCACGACCAGTTCCTCGCCCCTTATCGCGGAATACGGCAGGTTTGGAGAAACGAAGAAGGGCTTGAACACCTTGAGCCGCGAAGATTCGTCCGCGACGGCCAAACCGCCCGTCGGGTGCGTTGAAAACGCCGCAAACTGCCAGGTCGTGATGCTGTCCGGCGCCACCAAATCAGGCAGTGTCGCCAACCCCGTGCCCGCATCTGAGTCGACGTCGACCCAAACCCACGTTTCGGGGAAGAAAGAGCGCACGCGCGTAACAGCAGTCATCATGCCACCCCCTTGGTTGCCAGCCTTCGACGCGATCGCCGGGGCGGCATCCATAACCATGGCATCCTCCATCGCGAACATGGGCATGACACCACCACGAGGCATCATCTCAGGCATCATGCCACCACCATTCGCTGTGCATTTCGACGTCTTCATCTTGGTCACCATCGCGATCGAGCTCGAGTCGATGTCGGCGGGGGGATAGCAAGAAGAGCCACCAAAAACATTTGCGGTGTCGGATTCCGGCGGTGAAGTCGCGGCGACGATGCGGTCCTTCGTGAGTGCGCTCGCCATTCCTCCCGCCTGTATCGCCACAGCCGTATCGTACGCGAGCAGGAACACCCTAGACCCCGCCGCTGTCGCCCGTGCCTCCAAGGATACCGTCGCGCCCGGACGAACCTCCGCTGAAGTCAGCGACACGGTGAGATTCTGCGGAAGAGCGAGAGCGCTCGGAGATGACACCTCAAAGCTCCTCGCGCAGGCCACGACGTTTGTATCGTCAGTGTCCGTTCCGTCCCAAGCTGAATACACCAGTAGGGTCGACCTCGGCTTCATGGACTCCGTCACCTGGTAAAGTACGTCGGTATTCTGCGCCGCTGATCCAGTCGCGACCACGCCCTTTGACTCGGAGAGAACCGCCCAAGAGAACTTACCCGAGCTCGGTGTGAACGTCGATGCGATGCGAAATTTGACACCCTCACCGACCGAGACCGACTCGGAAGGTACACCGGTTGTGGTGACGTAGTCGCCAAAAGAGGTGGTCGCGGCGACTCGACCAGACCACGACACACTCGGGACGAGGCTGTCGACCGATGTCACCCTGTCAAATGCAATCGCCGCCGCTGCCATAGACTTTGATGAGGTTGCTGTGGCATCGTTGCTCACTTCGATCGAGGTGACGCAGCACGATTCCGATCGGTATGAGGATACATCGTCCTCCCAGCAGCAACTCGGGTCCTGTGCAGGGATGTTCACCGTCAGTTTCCCGACAGCTTTCTTCCCGTCGCCAGGCTTTTTGGTCGTCACCTGGTACGTAGCGGTGGACCTGTCGCTCCAGTCCACCTTGTGCGTGGTCACCTTCATCGGAAAGGTGGACTCGAACGGTTTCCCATCGTGTGTGGACGCCTCGAGCGTGAGCTCGATGGGCAGCCCCGGCTTGATCGTCGCGCTGCTCATCCCAGAGGAAATCAGGTTCAGGTTGTACGCGTTGCGTTTGGGCGCGAGCGTCGCGCTTCCGTTCTGCGCTCGACCAGTCGCCGCATCCTTCACGGTGGCCTCGACGACCAGCTCTGGCGCGGTCGAACCCCAGCCCCAGCCGAAGTCGATGTTCGCGTCGGAAACGTCCAAAGTGAACCGGGCGGATCCATCAGCGATGGGCTGCGCCGTCTTCTCGGCGATGAGCCGATACTCGGCGCCGGATGAACCTCCGCCTCCGCCGCCGGGCTCCTTCCTCGCCATGATGCCACCGCCGAATCCGATATCACCGCCGCCCTCACGCTGCCACACCATCACATCGTATGTACCGGACATGTCCTCGCCGTACGTATACTTCGCCTTGACCTCCCCCTCGATCTTTGCCTGTCCTCGAAACACCGCGGTTGAGTCGGGCTCGATCTCGACGTCAAACGCGGGGAGGACGTATCGGTCCAGCGTGAACGACCCAGATCCCGAGACTGTCCCAGATCCCGGCACGGTCCCATCTCCGTCACCGTTTGCCGCACTGGCCTCGACTGTGTATTTTCCCAGCGGCGGCTCTGTGCTGGTGGGCATCCTCGCCGTCACCACCCCGTTCGCATCGGCTTCGAGCTCCCGGCGGAACACGATGAACTCGCTCGGATCCTTCACCGTCAGCGTCACCGTCGCGGACCTGGGCTTGAGCGACGCGGAGGTGAGAGACAACACCCGCAGCTGCACCGTCTGACCGGGCTTGTACACGGGCTTGTCAGTCTCGACGATGAGGGCGGACGCGTCCATCTCTTCAGCCTTCACCAGCGTCACCGTGTGCGTCGCGAGTGCCGTCGTCGGGGCTGACGTTTTGAAGATCTGCAATCGTTGTTGCGACCCGGGCGACGCGCTTGAGGGCACAGCCAGCTTCACCGTCTGCGCTTCCCCGCCCGCCGACGCCGCGGTGACCGACGCGAGAACCGAATTCGTCGAGTCTACCAGGTCCACCTTCAAACCCCCGGCCGTGGCCGCGCCGTGCACGAGGAGACCCACGGACTGCCCGACAGTTATTTTCGCGGGCGCCACGACCAGCGGCTGAACCGCGCCGACCGTGGGCGCGAGGGCAAATATCGCCGTCGCGAACACGGCCAGAAGCATCGCCCTTGACCCCGATATCTCTCTGCGCATGGTGACGGAAAGGTTTATCGCCGAAAGCCGCTTGAAGGAGCGCGCCCCACGTTGTGTTCGCCTCGGTAAATGCGAACAAGACATTCGCTTTTCGCTGCTCCGACCAATCACGACGCGGAGTCGGGCACCGGGCGCGCCAATCTTGCTCGCGTGACCTGGAATCGCAGAGATGGAAGATGGAATCGAGCCGGAGATCTCCTTTGAAAGTTCAGCACGTTTGACGGAGGGCACTGCATTCCGGCGCACCCGGCGCAGCCGAACGCGCCGACGCCGAAGGGCACTCGTCCTTTCGACTCCTTGATATCGCGCTTAAAGCGCCCGTCGATGGGTGAGGTCTGATCGAACCTTCCTGACGGTGTCCACGCGGGGGCAGGCGGCGTGGGTTGTGAACTGCAGGGCAATTTTTGGAGGGACTGGACCGCCGACTCTCCACGCGTTTTGGGTAACATTGCACCCATGGAAGCCGCGCGCCGGGCAGCATCGGCGATGGCGTCAGCCTGGGAAGCCAGAAACCAAGGTGGTGTCACTAGTAGATTCTTCCGCGGTCGAACGGCCCAGGGGGATGCCGGTGCCCGCGACGAGGACGGGTCAGCAACCGGGAAACACCCTCTCAAGGGACGAAGAGGCGCATTTCGTCTGAGTGGGAGGTGCCGGTCCACCCGAGGGGCGTTCGCGTCCATGACCATGAGCGGGGTCGGTACTCCGTCCAATAGCGATGGAACAGCGACGGAACCGGCACCAGGGGATCCCGACTCGCAGCAGGGCATCATCGGAGAGACGGTGGTCACCGTGTTGGACGACCCTGAGACGGGGTTAACCAAGGTAAACCTGATTACGTGGGACCGCCAAAACCTCATGGCGGACATGGGCGGCGCCTTCAGCTCCATGGGTATCTGCGTCATGAACGCCATCATGAACGCGGGGACGGACGGGTTCGTCGAGAACTGGTTCGTAGTGTGCGGGCCGGACAAAGGGCCCGTGCCGCAGGAGCAGTGGGAACTACTCAAGCAGCGAATGAAGGCGACGTGCCAACGGCGCGGCAGGGGCAAGCCATGGCAGGAGCGAGAGAATCGCCTGCGGGAGCTGTTCACCCGCATAGACTCGTTCGGGAACGGGTACATCAGCCAGGACGACCTCAACAACTTCGCGCACTCTCTGAGGATGCCGAAGGCTTTCGTGCACGACTTCGTGGATGAAGGAGACCAGTCGGGCGACGGCAAGATGACGTTCGAGGAGTTCGCGGCGTTCGTGCGTTCCAAAGAGATTTCGCTGCAAAATGCGTACGAGTCCCTCAACCCAGACGCAAAGGGTAGGATTCGTGGATCACGTCTGAAGAAAAACCTCGGGAACATGGAGATCCGCGCGGGTCGATACAACTCCCGCAAGAAGATCCGACGGAAAGGCATCGAGAAGATGCTTCAGTACGTGGAGGACGAGCAGGTGCTGAACGCCAGCGATTTCAGGGACCTGATGATCCTCATCCCGGAGAATCAGCTACAGACCGTGTCGCCTTACTACATGAAGGTCGGCCTGGATATCGGCACCAGGCGCCTGCCCATCCCTGATAGGCGCAAGGATGGCAAACCTTTGGGACACTTGATAGCGGGCGGCATCGCCGGCATCGCTTCCAAGACGGTGTCTTCGCCGCTCAACGTCGTCGCGGTTCGATCCATCGCCGGTGAAGGGAGTGCTAGTCGCATGTCGCCCCGCGAGATGTGGAGTACGATGTCGCATATTGCGCGCGCGGAGGGTATCGGGGGTTTGTTCAAGGGCAACTTGTCCAACTGCATCAGCAGCGCACCGGGCAAGGCGATTGACTTCTTCGCCTACGCGGCGTACAAGGGTCTGCTCACCGGGAACGATCGCGAGCCTACGAACTTGGAACGTTTACTCGCGGGATCGCTCGCGGGTATGACTTCGGACAGCATCCTGTATCCACTGGAGGTGGTGTCTACCCGAGTAACCATGAACATGTCCAAGAAGGGGACGACGAGCATCGCTCAGGCGATGGTGGAGATTGTAAAGAAGGAGGGAATTCGCGGTCTGTACTGCGGCTGGGGTTCGGCCATGGTGGGTGTGGTGCCGTATGCGGGTATATCTTTCGGGTGCTACGATATCCTCAGCACACAGTACAGAAAACTGGCTGGCGTGGATTCCGCCGGTCCTCTGCCCACGCTCGGAATTGGATTCATCTCAGGTTTCTTGGCCTCCACCATTTCGTTTCCACTCTACAGCGCCACGGTCAAGCTGCAGACCGGCGCGGCAGTGCCTGGATTGGTGGGCAAGAAAAATCTAGTGAGCTTGATGCGGTATACGATCGCGAAGGATGGGTACAAAGGGTTGTTCAACGGCTGGCTTCCGGCGTCGACCAAGATGATCCCGCAGGCTGGCATCTCGTTCGTCGTGTACGAGATGGTCAAACAGCGGCTCGATCAATCCAACTACGTGGACTTGGAGGCTGACGAAGACGAGGACCTCGGGGAGGTCTTGAGCTGATCGCTCGAGTGTAGATCCTATCCCATAGACTTGTTGAGAGTATCGATGAATCTCGTGATGGCATGTGGAAATTTGAGAGGCGTGCGTCCCTTAAAAGTCCATCGCTAAGAACTTGTTGAGCTCCTCCACCTCGGGATCCAGCTTCTCCGTCGCCTCCTATATCAACTATCTACGCTATCAGTTAATCCTCGACTGCGAGTGGCGCTTGATCTCGTACATGAACGCCGGGTTCGTGACGGCATCCTTACACAGCGCGGCGCCCTCCGGTCCCATCTTCGCCAGCACGCCGTCCGGCCCTGTGAACCTGGTGTAATAAACCAGGAGCTGCGAGAGCGTTCGCTGCAGCACGTCCATACCCCGCTGCAAATTGCCAAAGTTTTTGATCACCTCGGCGTGTATCCGCTCGATGGCTCCCTTCCATCGCTCGGCGAAATCGCGCATCAGCTGGGTAGCCTGCTGAAGCGACGGCGCCGCGCCTCCGTCGCCCTCGGAGGAACCCTTCTCCGCGTTGTTGACAAACTCGATGAGCGGCCCGAAGTGATCGGCGAGTTCTTCCTCGACGAAAGCATCGGACTGCGCCGCGAGCTGTTCGTCGAAGAACTTGAAGGTTTCGTTGATGAACGTCTGCCCCCCGCCGTTCTCGTCGTACTTGAGGAAAATCGGTCTCGCCTCCCTCACGACCGCGCAGATGGCATCAAAGTTGTTGAACAAGAACACCGTGCCGCGCTTCTTCCCCGGGAACTTCTTGGCCAGCTTCTGCAGCAGCGCGTGCACCGCGAGCCTCAGTCGCTCCAAGTTGCTGTCCAGCTGTCCGTCGCCGATGAACCCGTCGGATTCCCCGCCGGACAGCGAGCCTCCGCCGCCGAGCGCAACCATGGACGCCGCAAACTCGGCGTACCTCCTCGCCACGTAATGCGCCCTGACGTCATCCTTGAACATGGCGTTGACGTTGGCGGCCAGAACCGACTGCAGGTGCGCGTCGAAAACCTCCTTGAACTTGGGCCAAAGTGTCATGTTCACCCCATCGAGGTAATGGTCCAAGCACGGCACCCTGCGCCTGGACATCACGACCCTGTGCTCCCTGTTTACCATGATCATGAGCAGCAGCCCGATGGCGTCAAAGTTGCCGCCAAACACGTTACTCGCGCCACCATGCGCCAGCCCCAGCTGGAGGTTTTCCTCCATCGTCGCGATGGTCGGCGCGAACACGTCGTTGAAGATGGTCCGGTCCTGTTGCCAAAACTCGACGCAGAACAGGTACTCGAACGTCGCCGTGTCCATCAGAAGCTTGTGGCTGCTCCTGAACAGCGCCTCGTGCGGTACCTTATGTCCCTGAGACTGTACCTGGTGGACAATCAGTGGCGGCGTGGTCTCCAAGTTACCGAGGACCGCCGCCCTCGCTCCGAGCGAGAACACGGAGGAACGATTCTTCAACGCCGCCGCGCTCTTGGCACCGCCGAACTGCGCAAAGAAGCTTCCGGCGCCGCCGCCCGCCGCGCCCTCTTCGGATCCCAGAAGGTCGGTCCTACTCGCGATTTCCTGCTGAAGACTCCGCAGGGAGGTCACGTACCCGTGTATAGCCTGACGCAGCACCTTGGACATGGTATCCACGTAGCACGCGCGAACCTCCGTCAGAATCGCCGGAGCGTGGTTCGCCAAAAACGTCACGAGGTACTTGTACGGCATGATGGAGTTCTGCTGGAGTATCTGCACGTTCGTCTTGGGTTTCCTCAGGCTGTAGAACCGAGCCATGAGGAACTCCCTGGACTTTGTGCACGCCGACGCCTTCAGCCGTTCCAGCTCCGGGACGACATCCTCCGCCGCCTTTGATGCCCTCGCGCTCGGGTTGGCTTCGACCGATTTCAATCTCCGGTCGAGGTCGGCGAGGCTGGACAAGTATCGCTCAGACACGTCCTCCTCGGCGATGGCGCGCACCAGGTCCGGCGGTAGGGTGATCGAGTCCACGAACGCGCTCAAACCCCGCTCGGCAGCCTTCCTGTTCTTCAGCTTGATGCCCATGGACTGGCTCTGATCCTGCAGGCTACGGATCTCAGTGCTGATCTTGCCCAGCTCCGTCTTGAACCCGCTCAGCAGCGACTCCATGTCTCCCAGGATGCCATCGCAACCCTGAATCTGCGCGTGGAGCTCAAGCAGGTTATCCGACTCCGCCACGTAGTCCTTGATGGACTCCATCTCCACCGACTGCAGCTTCTCTTCCACAGCCTTCGCCCTTTGTTTCAGATCCGTCGCGTCGCGGTTCTCCATCACCGACCGAACCACGTCGTGGTCGGCGTACTTGACTAGATCTAGGTCAAGCCCGCCTTCCTCCAGCGCCGCGAACACGTCGTTAACCCTCGCGGAGGTGATGTCCAGCGGACCAAGGTTCAGCTCGCGCTCGACGGACACATCATCATCGTCCTCGCCGGTGTGAACCCCTTCAGCCCCTTTCGCGGATCGAACGCCCCCCGCGTTCTTATCCTCCAAAGGGCCCACCTCACCGAGGAGCTCCGCGAGTGCAGCCTCGTGGTCTTTGTCCGCCATCCTGAACCCCGGACCGGCGCTCACTCGAGCTCACCGAGTTCTGAACCCTTCCCGCGCCACCGGTTCTGCTGAATTCTCCAATTCGTTGTTGGCTTTCGAAGTGCCTTCTCGGTGGCTCGGCGGTGTGAACCCTGCTCGCACGTGATTGGTCGAGAGGCAGATCTCCACTTCGTTCGTCTCCACTTGTTCGAAGCAGATATCGTGGTCATTGCGCAACGCACGAGGACGCCCACGGACATCCTCGTGACCCGTGACGATGACCACCGTCCTGTCCCTCGCAACCTCGACGAGGTCAGCGCTCGGCGCTGACGTCGCCGCGTCTCGCCGGAGCGGGCGACGCGTCGCCCGCCGTTCGGTGATTGGCGGAGGAAGTGCTGGAACCGCGGACGACAAGGTGAAGCCCGACTGGGCCGGCGACGACCTCCTTTCCAAGGTTGTGGACGCCGCCATCTCCAACAAGATCCTGTACGAGGGTCTCATGAAGCCGATGGCCAGGCGCACGCTGATCAACACCGCGGAGAAGAACGGCGTGGCGTGGAGGGACATCGCCGATGAGCTCGGCAACGAACCCGGGGTGAAGAAGGCGTTCGCCGAGATCGAGGACAAGAGCATGGACTACCCGGAGTACTACCTCCAGCCCTTCCACGCGTACTCGGAGGGTAACCTGTGCTGGCAGGCGGCTGTCGAGGCCGAACCGGCGACATACTCCATGGCCTTGAGGGTGTACCCCAAGGAACGCATCACCGCGGATGCCGCGCAGAAAAGGCTGAGGGACTCGTACACCGACGCTCTCAGGGCGCACGTGGATGAGCACTACGGCAAGGAGCCGGAGACGATCGTGGACGTCGGGTGCTCGGTGGGTATCAGCACCAGGTACATCTCGGACGCGTTCCAAAAGTCCAAGATGGTCGGCCTCGACCTCTCCCCGTACATGCTCGCGGTGGCGAAGCACAGGGACGCGGGCGAGCCGGGGAGCGAGCGCAGGAGTTGGGTGCACGGAAAAGGGGAGGACACGAAGATGGCGGACAATTCCGTGGATATCGTGTCATTGGCGTTCGTGATCCACGAGTGCCCGGAGTACGCGACGAGGGCGCTGATGACGGAGGCGGCGAGGATCCTCAAGCCCGGCGGCGTTTTCGTGATGACGGACAACAACCCGAAGTCTTTGGTGATTCAGAACCTGCCCCCGGCGCTGTTCACGCTGATGAAGTCCACCGAGCCGCACTCCAACGAGTACTACACCATCGACATCGAGGGTATGTTGAGGGAGTGCGGATTCGAGCACGTTCACACCGAGGACACGGACCCGAGGCACCGCACAGTGCTCGGCAGCCTCAAGAAGTAGATAGCCATGTACACTGTCTCTTGTGTGGAAACGTACCAACTCCAATTTTGTGCCGTGCTGACTCTCGAATTTCGATAAATCCTCAGATCTATCAGAGTGCCGAGCGCGGTGCTCGCGGCGACCCCGGGCGTTCGTTCGATGGCGCCCTCAAAGCGGCGCAAGACGTCCGCCGTGTCGCAGCCGGCATCCGGAAACGCGAGCTCCGGTGTGCGAACCCGGCGTTCCGCGAGCGCACG
>Ga0257106_1000655_pt1 | contig 19388 bp, 14 predicted proteins | sample LP_taG_3_FD_190177 | JGI IMG/M metagenome (GOLD analysis project Ga0257106, IMG submission 190177) | Marine microbial communities from Northeast Subartic Pacific Ocean, Canada - LP_J_2011_P26_10m | ecosystem: Environmental > Aquatic > Marine > Oceanic | place: Canada: Northeast Subartic Pacific...
GCTTTCCACGCTTCGTAGACGGTGAGCAACGTGAGATGGTCGCCTTCCGGTTGGAAGAATTTCGCTTTTTTCTGATCGGCTGGGCCTTGCTTTTCTTTCGGACGGTAGAAGATGTTTTGCGCGGAAAGCATGGCAACGATGGTGAGAATTTCCTCGGCGCACCCGAGATCGACCGATGCGATGAGCATTTTTGACATTGGCGGTTCGAGCGGAAACTCTGCCATTTTACGACCTAAACGGGTGAGTAATCCTTCCTCGTCTAACGCGTTCAAGTTGTATAACTGCTCGAGTGCTGTGACTAAGGTTTGCGCCGGTGGCGGGTCCATGAAATCAAATCCACCCGGTCCTAAATCGTTGATACCCATTGCTTTCAAAGTTAAACACGTCATCCCCAAGTTTGTTCTTTGAATTTCCGGTACCGAGGTTGGTAACATTTCGTTCTTAAACGCAGCTTCGGTGTATAATCGGAAACATTTCCCTGGACCAGTACGCCCAGCTCGTCCCGCGCGTTGTCTCGCGGACGCTTGCGAGATTGGTGCGACGATTAAGGAATCCATGCCAACTTTCGGGTTGTACACTTTTTGCTTTGCGAAACCTGGATCGATGACATAGTAAATGCCGTCGATCGTCAACGACGCTTCTGCGATGTTCGTTGCGACGACGCACTTGCGACTTCCTGGCGGTGCCGGCTCAAATATTTTCGTTTGCATTTCAGACGGTAAGGAGGAGTAGACTGGTAAGATGTGCAAATCTGGAACGGACGGGCCTAAAGCCTTGACGCGTTCAAAGAGGATTCCGCATCCGGTGTCAATTTCCTCTTGACCGGTTAAGAAGAGCAAAATGTCACCTTCAGGTTCGGTCAAGTGAATTTGCATGACAGTAATCAACGCCGCGTCTAAATAATCGCTTTCTGGAGCTTTTGTATACATCACTTCGACAGGAAAGGTTCTCCCCGGGATGGTAAAAATTGGGCACTCGAAGAAATACGTGGAAAATTTTTCCGCGTCCAAGGTTGCAGAGGTGACGATGATGCGTAAATCTTTCCTCTTGGCGCAACATTTCTTCAACAAACCGAACAAAACATCCGTGTGGATCGTTCTTTCATGCGCTTCATCTAGCATGATGACAGAATATTGCGACATCTTGTCGTCCAACAACGCTTCTCTTAAAAGCATACCATCAGTCATGTATTTAATAACCGTATCTTCACTCGTGCAATCTTCAAAACGAATGGCGTAGCCAACTTCTTCGCCAACTAAACAGCCAACTTCGTCGGCGACTCTCTTAGCAACGGACATGGCCGCAACTCTTCTCGGCTGCGTGCACCCAATTCGACCTTTGGTCGTGTACCCGCTCTCCGCTAAATACTGCGTCATTTGCGTCGTTTTTCCCGACCCAGTTTCACCAATGACGACCAAGATTTGGTTTTCGTTCACGGCTTTGATCAACTCTCCACGCAATTTGAAAATCGGCAACGATTGTCGCTGTTCGAGAATGGACCCTTTTTGTGCGAAACCAAACTGCGGGGCTTTCCCGACAGATTGCTTCTTCCATTCCGGCATATCCTCAGCAAGTACGTTTTGTCCTCGAACGTCTGCGACGAGTTTTCGATCGTCCTGAGCCGCCATTGGATCTAACCACGCTTGATTGAGATTTTCCGGAACATCCTCGTCCATCGCGGCTCTTTTTTGTGTCTCTTTCATCTCTCTCCGTTCTTTCGCCAAAGCGCCTTGTGTCATCGCCGCTCTTTGCATAGATCCGTCTGGATTCTTCACGATTTTGATCGGGGAAACATCGCCTAAAGCCGCATCGGTTTGACCGGCAAGAAACGGGGCTTCTTCGTCGTTCATTTCGATATCGAATTCCTCCTCCGCTTCCTCTTCATACGCCAACACTCCGTCGTTTTCCGGGTCAAAATTTGGGTAATCTTCGACTTTCAAAACGCCGCTCGCGATCAATTGTCTCGCCTCCCATAACTCAGGAGAAGACATGCGCTTAATCGGGCGACGTCGATTTAACCCGTTCTTATCGTCCACCATGCGTCCGTCGGCCGCAAAATCTTCCTCGGTTTGCTTAATCCCAGATAAGCCTTTCACCGTATTCATATTCGAACCTTTCGCGCCGGCGCCAAATCTAGGCACAATCGGATTACTACTACTATCGTCAATACTACTTCCAGCGGCACCGCCGCGCGGCGGCGCTGGATTCGATCTCGGTGGCGGTGGTGGAAGATTGTTCGCGTAACTCGTCTCTTCCTCTCCAGTCTCTTGATTCACGTCCGACATGGACAAAGCTATCCTATTGTTCGTCAGCGATAACACTTTCACATACACCGGGTTACCTCTCTGCACGACATCTCTCGCGGAATTTCCGTTCGATACTCTTGGTAATTTGGAAACGTGCGCTAAACCTTCCGTTTTATTCACAAACTCGACTAATTCCACGAACGCTCCAAAATCCATCACGTTCGTCACGCTACCTCTGTATACCTTCCCGACTTCCGGTTTGCCTTGAATCGTCCGTTTTGCCGGTTCTGATGTTGACTTTCTTTTCTTCTGTCCAAACGCGGAATCATCGTATCCTCTTCCCGAACTCGACGCGTTTTTGTTCTCGTCTAATCGCCCAGGATTCATTTTATCCAACCTCGGATCGTCGCACGCGTTTTCAATCGGGTTCCTGTCGCCGTACAACTCGCGCGACAACATCTTCGCGTGTTCTTCCGCATCCGGTCGGTGTAAACCCGGAAATGGATTCTCTTTCGTCGGTTTTTCTACGATAACTTTCTTCTTTTCTCCTCCTCTCGACCCTCCGCCACCTTTATTCGCGAACCGTTCAATCGTCCCGACTAACTCGTTCGCGAACGGTTCCGGCAACTCCGCCCCGTTCTTTTGCAATTCATTAAAAAACGTTTTCGGATCAAACTTCGACGCCTTGGCAATGTCCACGATAAACTCCGCCAACGTCTTATCGTTCACGCCGAGGTTCTTATCGAGTTCTTTGGTGACTTTATTGATTAGCGAGAGGTGTTGGAGCTTTTGCATCGCCGACGTGACGTTGTTTTTCGGCTCTAAAGACGGCGCCATTTTCGCTTCTTCGATTCAATTCTCTTCTCTTTTATGTGCGTGCGTGTGCGTGTGCGGGACAAAAATACTCGCAGAGAGACAACGTGCAGGAGCGTGTGAGTGCTTTATAACGCAACGCGCGTCGTTATGCCTTTTTTCGTCACGCGCGGCGCGTTTCTTCTTCAAAGTGTTATGACTGCGCTTGTTGAAAACGGAAGTCAGATTTGGTGTTTTTTAATGAAGCGATTGCCATGATTTCTCTCTTCTTTTTCAAAAAATACTACTACTTTCTCTCTCCGCATTGCATCAATACTCGTACTCGTCGAAAACGTCCGCGAGATCTACGTACGCGTCCTCACCGTGCTCGTTGTACCACTGCTGGAGCAATCTCTCGCCTTTCTCGTTCGCTTCGTCCCAGTCGATGTCGACGTCGTGTCGCGGAAAGCTTCCGTTTTTCTTTCTTTTCGGTATATCTTTGCGAGAGAAGAGTTTGACTTTGTATTTTTTCTTCTTGTTGCTGATGTTGATTGTTTTTCTTGGGGTGGCTATGTAGAGGAGATCAAAGTATACGCTTGGTTTTTCTGGGATTGTTTTTCTCGACGGTGTTTGTTCTTCTTCTTCTTCTTCTTCTCGATTGGCGTCCCTGTGAATTAATCGTGTAAGATATGATCGCTAGAAACCTTGGTCAGTATTTTTATCACGAGCGAAAGGAAACACGAACAGAAAGTTTTCGGGTAAAACAAAGGCCACAACGCGAAGGCTGTTCGCGCTAGCACGAGTCAAAAGACATCTTTATCAATCGCAGGCGCGCGAATGGCGAGCGCTCCCGAAGAAGGAGAATAAGCTTGATAAACGTCGCACCGTCTCTTTTGAAACTCTTTGTCCAACACGAGCGAATTTTGAATCAAGGGTTCCCAAATGTCGCTTCGCGTGATGATTCCGATTAACTTGCCCGGGTGCGCGTAATCTTCGCCTTCCTCGACCACCGGAAGACGGTGGATCTTATGCTTTAGCATCAATCCCGCGGCGGCGGAGATATACGCCTTCGGCCCTACGGTTAAAGGCATCGATGTCATCGCGTCTGCAACCGTGCGAATATGTCTCTGTTCTTCGCCAAAGGAAATGTACGACAATCGCTTAACATCGTTCCTCGATATGACCCCGACCAGGTTTCCGTCCTCATTGACCACCGGCCCGCCGTGATATCTCTTGATAAAGCTTTGCACTTTCACGTCCGTCAACTTCAAATCCTCGCGCAACGTCTCTGGATCCTTCGTCATGAATTCTTCCACCCGACTGTACGGCCACGAAATCGCGGCTTCGTCGCTCATGTCTGGGTCTTCTGCTTTTGATTCAGACATCGATCGGCCGCCGTCGAGGTGGAGTTTGCCGATCTCTTTTTCTCCACCTTCGAACGTCGTTTCGTTGTCCGAGGAGGAGGAAAAAACTTTAACCGCGCGCTGCCGCCGCGACTGAAAACGACGACGATCGCACTTTTGAACGTCGCGCGAGAGGAACGAGGCAGATGGTATCGTGAGAATGGAGGACATTTTGCGTGCTGCGGCTTTTGATGTTACGACGTGGCGCGCTTAATCTTTCAAGAGATGTGACGAGTATTTTTATAGATACAAAGATATTTCCTTCCTCTTGGATTGAACTAAAATTACAAATCGAGCAAGCTGCGCGTGACTTTCGCGGCCCCAGCAGCGCTATTGGTGGGATTGCTATTGGTGGTGGTGGTAGTATTTATGGTGGAGAATAAATCGTTCAATTGCTGATGGTGAGTAGTCGCGGTGGTGTTCCCGGAGGAAGACAGTAAACATTTCACGATTTCCTGGCGACGGACGAGCGAAAAGGTCGAGGCGTCTGCTTTCGAAAACCAGGCGTTTGCAAAGGCGCGACAGACGCTTTCGAGTCGGGTTGACGATGAAGGAAAGTTTCTGCCGACGTAGTTGGTTAAGAACGCGAGAGTGTACGTCGCCGACGCGTGCGCAGTTTTCTCCAACGACTGGCGCAAGACGTTTTCGAGGCGTTGCTTTCTCGCCGCTTCGTCCATATACTCTTCGTCTCGGAAACATCCCGTAAAGAGAGAGCCGTCGCCAAAGAGCGGTTCGGGTAAAGCGTGGAAGAATTCCAACAACGCAAGCGCGAGTTCCACCACCGAAGAGGACGGTTTCGATGAGGACATCACGGACAAAGCGGTGAAATCGTCCAACAAGGAAGAGGAAGAGGAGGAATGCATGTCGTTGAACGCGCTCCGGGAGACTCCGCACAGACGCAAACAGTTATTCACGGCATTCATCCTTTCCTTTTCGCTGCTTTTCTGCGTAAACAAATCATTCTTCGATATCGAACCAAACGCAAAGAGCGAGTCGATCAGTGTAGAGATGACTGACGGAACATCCGGTGGAAATACGCTCGGAGGTAAGGAGCGCAAAGGCGCGCCGAAAATCGGATTTTGCGCATACGCACCCGTGAGTGCAATGTACGCGTCTTGACAATGTTCGGCGCGGATTACTAGAACAGCGTCGAGCGAATTCGATACGCCTATAGAACGAATAGTTCCTGCTACACAAACAAACGCAGAGATGTCTACAAACACGGACGTTTCAGCAGAAACGGTTGCTTTCGCTGGCGTAATATCGCGCACCCATTTTGGCGCGTCGTCTTCGGTATCGTTGACGAGGTCGTCGTAACTTCCCCCGCGGCCGTGAAATCCAACAGTAAAGGACACCGCGTTCCCGTGATTGTTTCGTGGAAATTTGAACTGAATCCTCCTGGTCACTCGCTCGCAATAATGCACCTCGCCAAAATCACACATGGTGCCGCTTTCCAAAACTACCTTCGTCGCGTGCGCTCTGTTCGTCTCTTCGGCATCTAACTTCCGCTGTAAATCTGTCAACATCCGCTCTAAACGACCATTATAATCGACCGTACGACACTTCAAATCAAACGTAGCCGATACTGGCTTGTGGTCTGAATGGTAAATCTCGTCGTGGTCTCTGTATCCCAACAGCTGTAAATCGTCGCCTTTCCACAAAACTCGATCGCACCACGCCGGCGCGCGCTTCTTTTTCTCTTCCTTATCGTCTACTTTGGTGCTATTGCTTTCACCGTCGTCAAAGTCGTCGTTGAAATCGTTCTCGTAATCGGATTCGTTGTTGTTTATGTTGTCTTTTGACGATGACGTAGCAGCGCGTCCGATGCCGGAATACCGCGACGTCCCGGGTTTAAATTTATACGTCATAGGGAACTCAATAGAACCTTCTCGGTAGCCTGGGAGCACATTCCCGCTTTGCATTTCGTTTAATAACTGATCGTGCTTCAAGAATGGAATATAATTGCTCGCGCTCGCACGAAACGATGACGCGTTCAATTCGGCTTCGTTCGATTTTAAGCGAACGTGTTCTAAAACGTCATCTTTCGGAGCGTTTAAGCGATAGTTCAGATCGCCAAAGAATATCGAGACCGTCGCGTCGTGTATAGTTCTTGTTCGAGAGGGCTTTTCCCATCGAATACTATTCGAAGAGCGAAAATCTCTTTCATCCTCTCCTTGTTCGTCTTCGTCCGGAGCGAACACGCACTTTTGCAAAATCTCCGCCGCGTCCGCATTCCTTCTCTTCGCGTCTTCCTTTTTAGACCCCGCCGCTAAATGCGCGCATACGAACGCAATCGTCGTATCTCGTATCTTTATCAAAGCGCAACACCCACCTTTATTCCCTAACTTTACGTTCATAGCTCCCGTCCCGAATCCCAAAGAAAATCCAGTCGCGACTTTCGTCGCGATTGGTCTCTCTCGTATAGAACCGCATCGAATCAACTCCTCGCGAACAAATATCGTCAAATACACCCCAACTAACTGCACGGATTTTATTTTCACGTATCCTCCCCCTACCCCATTTCTAGTGCTAACACTATTCAAACATCTCAAAATCTTCTCGTCCCACATCCGCGCGTCTCGCTCCACGTCTTGCACTTTCAATACTTTCTGCACTTGCAACGGCACAATCTCTTGAAACCCAACCGCGTAGACGTCGACCACATCATCATCACCGTCATCATTCATCAACCAGTCTCGAATGTCCAACTTTTCGTTTGGTTTCTTCCCGTTCGCGTTGAACGTATTCGCTCGTATTCGCGCCGTTTCCGTTACCGAAGAGTACACGGAAACGTCTTGCTGAAAAAACAGATTTCGTAACCGAAAGTCGTTCGGTTTGTTCATCCGCGCGAACGCGACGTCCTCAGATATAGGATGACGATGCATTTTTTCAGAAGCAGCTTTATTATCCTCGGTTGTTCGGTTACGGTCGTTCCTCGAAGGTTGCGCGGCGGCTAAAGGACGACGACGTAAACTTCGACGAGTGCGCGCATCGTCGTTCTCGTTAAACTCGTCGTCGTCGTCGAAAGTTTCCCAAGAACACGAAGGTGGAGAAGCCGACGACGCCACGCCTCCTCCGTCTCTGTCTCCTCTGTCTCCTCCTCCTCTGGACGGAAATTCCACCCACGACGATTTCATCCTCTCTCTCGCTACCGGGAGTCAAAGCAGTCGTCGATGAGATTCATTTTTTCTCACTTTTTCTGAGGTTTGAATTCGTCACAAAACAGAGAAAAGTCAAGTCTCTTGAAGTGACAACAACAAAGGAATATAACGAATATATACGAGCACAACATGAGCGCGGTGCGTCGTTTTCATCGTTTTCGTCCTCTCTCTCTCTCTCGCGCGCGCAAAATCTCTCTCTCTCGAATCTCTTGTTCTCTCTTACTCTCTCTGACTTTGACTTCTTCTTCTTCTTAAAACAGATATTCGACAACTACGCGGTGGAGTTTTATTCGTTGCAACAGACGTTGGAAAAAGCAATTTCTTCTTCTTCGATCAATGATGATGATCATATCGGGGGGGTTGCTCAAACTCCTGCTGCTTCAGAAACCAACAACGAAGCAGAAATTGAGGACTCCTTGGCGGAGATGGAACAACTCGTCCGGAGAATGGATTTAGAAGCGCGAAGCGTGGGCGGGAACGACGCGAAACAGATGAAAATTTTGAGAGATTGTAAAGCGAAAGCGCAAGAGTTGAAAGCGAACGCGCGAGAGGCGAAAGAACGCAGGGCGCAGACGGAATCGAGAGCGCAGTTGTTCGCGTCTTCGAGTGGCGGTGGTGGTGGAGGCACGGGACCGGCGATGTTGAGCAGTAGTAATAGCGGCGGAGAACAAGATAGAAGACGAGAACAAAACTCGGCGTTGGATTCGATGATGAAGAACACGGCGCGGATCGAACAAACGGGCGAACGCATACGGGAATCGAAAGGGAGATTAATTGAGACGGAGGATTTGGGTGCGGCGATCTTACAGGATTTGCACAGGCAAAGAGAGACTATTGTAGAATCGAGGGAGAGTTTGAGAGGCGCGGACGATACGTTGAGCACGTCGAGAAAGATTTTGCAAACGATGAGTCGAAGAGCACAGCAGAATAAGCTTTTGTTTTACGGAGTCGTGACTGTGTTGGTAATCACCATACTCACGGTTGCATACAAGAAACTGAACAGATAATTTTGATTTTGATACGAGTGCGTTATATATACGATATGAGCGAGAGATAGAGAGATGTAGAGGTTGTGTACAGTTTTGAATCTATTTTTTCGTTGACCTTTATATCATCTTTTAGATTGAAAAATTGTCTCTCTGTTTGTCTCTCTTCTCTCTCGCTATACTACTACCGTCTTAGTTTGACTTCTATGTTTCCAATCTGATGATGTATTATATTGGTCGCGATGGATGGTGTATTGCTTGCATGTTGATGATGATGTTGATGTTGTTGTTTTGCTAAAAAAAAATCGATGACGTTATTTGTTCTTCTCTCCTTCCTCCTCTTTCCTCCTCTCAATCTCTCTCTCTCTCTCTCTCTCTCCCCACCCTTCTTACGTACCGTTACGTTTCGATGATGAAAAAGCGAGTATTATTGTTCACCTTCGGTATTAGTACCGTTAATGTTATTTTCCATCGTCCCGTCGTTTCCTTCGTCTCCTGTCTCCTCACCTTCTCCGTTCGTCGATTGTTGTTGCGAGGACGTTTGCTGCGCCGACGCCGTGGCAATCGTCGGAAACTCCTGCGAGTTCCCGTTGAAAAACCCAAACCCAGAGTTATGTCTGAACCCGTTCCCTCGTCCGTTATTTGGAATGTCCGCATCGGACAACACCTTCGCCTGCTCTGGCTTGTGCACGCCACATCGAAAGCACTGCGGCTTGCTCGCGTACACGTTCCCGCACCCGTTCGGACACAACCAATCTCCGGCTCGCGGAGCGTTTCTATGATGGTGGTGGTGCATACCATTGTTTGCATTATTATAACCACCACCGTTGTGATGATGACTCGCTTGCCCGTTGCTATATTGTCTCCCACCTCCTCCGATGTTGTTGTTGCTCCCGAACCCGTTGCTCCCGAATCCGCTCGACCCGCTGTTCGAGGACGTTTCCCCGCCGTATTGTCGGTTATTATACGCGCCTGCTCCACTCGTTCTTTGTTCTTCGCCGTTGCTAAATCCCCCGTTGGCACCGTTGCTCTCCCGTAACGAAGACGCTTGGATTTCCTAATGTTTTGTATAGTAAAGTTGAGTGAGGAGAGAAAACAAAATGTATTTATGAGTCAGTCAGTTTTCGTCGTACTAAAAATTTTCGCTCTCGGGAGTTGTTCTTCGACACCAAAAAACGTATCTTAAAACCAAGAGTGAGAAGGATAAGGAAAACTCATCGAGACGCTCCTTGACGTACGCATATGTAAAGGTATTAAACGTACCGATCCGGGAGGCTTCAACACTCCACACCTGAAACAGTTCGTCTTGCTGGAAAACACCAATCCGCAACTGTTCGGGCACATCCAATCCCCGACTCGAGCTCGAGGGGAAAACTGTGTTCCTCTTTGCACGTTCCCGAACGGATGAGGATGAGGATGATGCATGAATCGCGATTGTGGGTAGTGCATCTGATGATTAAAGTGTTGAGGATACGGCTGTTGGAAGTATTGGTGGTGGTGCATTTGCGGCATCGCGTTGAAGAAACCATTGTTATTGTTGTTGTTGTTCTCCTGTTGTTGATGCGTTGGTTGATCCCCGCCAGGAGGAGGCGTTTGCGCAGACGACGACGGATGGAAGCTCAACTCCTCCATATCTTTGTTTTCTTGTGTGGTCTACCCCTCCAAGAAGAGGAAAAACAAAGCGACGTTTGAAATGGAGAGGCAGAGAGACAAGAAGAACGGCATGACGTTATTATTTCTGCCTTTTTTTCAGAGAATCACGTGTGGGTTGTGTTTAAAAAGCGGCCGCAAAAAACAAAAAAAAAGAGGGAGATATTTATTGAAAATAGGGGAAGAATTACCCGGAACATGCCTCATACCTGGCTCACACCCCCTCTCTTATATTATATATATCACAACGATCAAAAGGAGTAGATATATATAAATTTCGAACGCGCGCGATATATATTTCTCCCGCGATTGATATAAGAAGGGCAGACGAAGCGAGTTCGCGTTCTTGAAAGACGGAACGGAATTCGATTCGTATCATTTAGTAGAAAATAATTTGTTTGAAAAGAAGCGCTTTTACACGTGGTTGTGGAACCGAAAAGTGCCCGTTGTCGTCGACCTTTGAGTGTTTGATTTTATAATCCTAAACGTAACTCAGAGAGGAAGGAAGACGCGACGAGATGCCCTCAACGCGAGCATCCAAAAGCGCGATCAAGGAGGAGGACGCGGTGAAACCCGCCGATCTTGAAGGAAGAGCCAATGCGAATGTAACTTCGGAAAAGAAAGGAAATCATCGCTCGCAACGATCTAAAGCGTCGTCGGTGAAAAAAGAGGTGCCGCCGGCGGCAGATATTTTATCGCCCAAAGGAAGAGGAAAACAACACCAACTGATGCATCATCAGTCGCAACAAAAATCAAACTCTGGCTCCAACGAGAACAATAACAATACTCATACTCATACGAATAACGATAACAACGATAACAACGATAACATCAACGACGTGAACGTCAACCGAGAAGGAGGACAAAAGAAGGAAAAGTTATCGGTGATGTTAATCGAAGACGACGTTCCGACGCTGTTGGAGGTGCAATCTATGCTTTTGCGAGCGGGCGCGACGGAGGTGCACACGGCGTCGAGCGGGAAGAAAGCGCTGGAGTTTTTAGATCGAGATTCGAAGAAGGATATCGATTTGATTTTTGCGGATATCATGATGCCAGAGGTGAAGATTGACGAGGTGAAGCGGGTTTTGAAAAAGAACGAGAAGTTGAAGGAAGTGCCGGTGATTGTCATGAGCACGGTGGCGCAGTACGATTCGAACAACGATTCCGGGCGGAGAGAAGGTGGCGGCAGCGGGAACGGCAGCGGGAACGACTTAGTGAACGAATACGGTGGGAGTTTAGAAATGGCGGCAACGACGACGAGGTCTTCCAAACGCTTAAAGACGAATGATAATACTCCTCAAGGAAAAACAAACTCAAACGAAGTTTTACAAAAGCCGTTGTCCTTTCGAAGAGTTGAAAACGTGGTGTATTCGCACAAACGCTTGTTGCGTTCGCACAATTCTTCGTCTTCTGAAGCCGAAAAGCAGCAGCAGCAGCAACAGCAGCAGCAGCAGCAACAACAACAGCAGCAGGAAGAAAACGATGCGACAGAAGTCGATCCCGCGAAGACTCTCGCCAATCCAAACGGGGAGGTAAAAGCTGTCGGGGGAGAAACGAAAGAAGGTTCCGCCGGCGGTTCGGGAGGCGGATCCGGAAACGGTTCCGGTGGCTCCGGTCCAACTACCGTCAAGTTGATTAACAACGAATCTTCGGAAGAAGATTTACGCAAGAAATCGAGCGATGGTGTGAACAACGCCACCGGGGCTGCAGTCGCGCCGACGACCACCGCCTCGGACGAGAAGACCAAGACGAAAGATGCCGGCGGCGGCGTGACCACCGCTCTTCCAACCACGAGCGATGGTGCAAACGACGTCGGGGGACTCGCAAAGAACAATTTGCAACAAAAACAAGTCGATGGGAACAGCAGTCCGCCGTTAGACGCGGACGTTTTGAAAGTGCGACGAGCGGCGGCTACGGCTGGGAACGAGCGACGACGAAACGACGAAAAGCGTTGGAGAAACAATCGAACGCACACGCGCGACGACGGCGACGGTTCAGACGAAGGTTCGGGTGCTGGTGGACGAAATCGCTCGAGAAGCTTTTCCGCGGAGGACGACAAGACCGAATCTGATTTGAAACCACCGACGGTGACGAGAAAGAAACGTTCGTTGCGCGGCTCCTCCGCCGGCGCCAAGAAAGTCTCCGGCGGTTCTGGTTCCGACGAAGCCGGTTTAGAAGGCAAACTCGCAACGATTGATGGCGCAACGAAAGTAACCACCGCTGTTGGTACTAAAGCTGCCGAAGGCAAAGACCATCCAGGTTTAGCCGTCCAGCTCATGAACGAACACGACGGCCCGACTGCGCTTTTGCAACTCGCGCTCGCCGGTTCCGCCATGGATTCGAACACCTCCTTACGTAAATCACAGTCGCGCTCGGCGTTTCACGGGATTATCGAAAAGACGCAACAGAAGATGCAAACTCAGTTTCAGAAAGTCGCGGCGGCAAAAGGTAAGAAAACAACGTCGGTGCAAAAGAAAGGAAACGGCACACCGACGAGAGCCGCCAAGACGACCGCGGGTGGTAAGAACGACAAGATGATGATGACGATGAATAATAATAATAATAATAACAACAACAACTTTGGTAACGTCGGATTAACCATGTCCGCACCGACTGGGTCAATCGAAACAGAAGAAATGCGCAAGGCGAGAGAGTTGCATTCGATGCAGCAACATCATCAAAACGCGTTGTATTTGTTTCACACGCAACAGCAAATGGCTGCGCAGCAGCAGCATCTCATGCGCCAAATGTCGAACTCGCCCGGTGTACCCGGCGCCGCTCCTGGACAGTTTCCTAACCTCGCTGCACACATGGGTGTAATGGGCGCGATGCCGCCGATGCAACCGTTTGGGTTCCCTCCGCCGCACGGTCAGCACAATCCGTTTATGATGTTCCCGATGCAATCGTTTCCGCCGCAGAGCGAATACGTGAATAATTTTTTCCAAGGTTTGGCGAGCACCGTAGCAACGCAACATCCGCATCATCAAATGCACAACCACATGCAAAATATGAATATGAGTCATAACATGGGTGGTGCGAATGGTGCGGGGAATAATACTGCTACCGGTACAAACAGCGGAGGAAGAACGAACAAGAAGGATAGTAACAATAACAACAACAACGTGTCGACGTGCGCGGACCGTCGGGCGCAAGCGATTGCGAGATTTTTGAAGAAGCGCAGAGAGCGAAAGTTCGAAAAGAAGGTTAGGTACGAGAGTCGTCAGAAGTTGGCCGAGTCTAGGCCGAGAGTCAGAGGACAGTTTGTAAAGTTGGACAAATCTTTGAGCAAAGAGCAACAGCAAGAAGTGATTGAAAAGATGAGACGCGAGGGCGAAAAGAAAGCTGGCGCGAAACCGACATCAACCGCGACTGTTGCCGCCGGTGGTGTTGCCGATAAAAGCAAAAAGCGATCCTCCGATGAAAAAGGCGGTTCGAACGACAAAAGCAAAAGCTCTTCGAAAGAGTTGAACACGACGTCCGACGACGACGACGGTTCCGGCGGCTCTCTCAATAATCTCACCTCCTCGGACGAGAAAGGATCCCGAGGACGATCGAGCAACGAAAGCAAAGATGGTATGGACAACGACATCAATAACATCAATAACTCATCGGATAAAGGTTCAGACGGTCACGACGGAAGCACGGAAAGAAGAGAGACGCCTTCTGTGTAAAACTTTTTTAAAAAACAATAAAAACCAGAGAAGCGAGAGACATTTTTTCACATAAAAACAATATTATAATTTACTAATAAGATTATTCAGTGTACTACAATTACATATATACTAATACATGAGACTATTATGCTCTATTATGCTCCTTCTCTTGTTTTGTTCTACTTCATACTAATCGTTCGCGTTTAATCGACCGTTCGCAATCAGTACGATTCGTCCCTCCCGATTGCTCTCCCGATAGCTCTCGAAAACCAACTGCGCTCCGCAACAGTGACACTCGTGCTCTACGATCGAGCCTCTTCCCTCCCCTTTCTCTTCGTTATCAAAAAAAGTATACACTTCCTCGTCGCATCCTGGGCACAAACCTTTCATCGCGACTTTCCTTGCTCGCGTTTGGCCGACTCGCTTCGAGCTCGTGTTGGTTATAAACATTCCCGCGAGCGCGCCGACGACTCGCGCGAGAGAGATCTCTTTACGACCGTTATTATGATCGTCCAAAATGCCCAGAAATGAAGAACTAAACACAGAAACGCCAAGGAATGTAATCATAAAGTATAAATTGACCAAAGCTTTCGTCATCGTTGGATCTTCTTCAAACTTTCGTTCTCTTCTTTGCTTTTTGTTTTCCTCCTTCACAGTTCCGAGAGGAGCAAAAAAATCATCATCTTTTTCATCATCGTTTCCCATCATCGCTCTTCTTCTTAGCTGCTCTCTCGGTCGCTGAAACTTCTTTCGTTGATGATAATTCTGCTGCTTCCTCCTCGTTCGATACTGATGATGATGATGACACAAAAACGCTCGCGCTGCTGAAGGTGATGATGATGCAACAAAAAACATTCCTTGCAAGAAAAAATGAAGAAAAACAGGAAAATGCAGTCCAAAGGGACAAGAAAAACAAGAAGGAAAAAGACAGACAAATTCCTCAAAATTCATACGCGCAAGAAGTAATAAACAATATAAAACGCGAACGATGAAACTGGTCAAGTTTCTCCAAAAGTTAAACAACGAAACGGTGACGATCGAATTAAAAAACGGGACCACGTGTTCGGGGACTATTTTAGGTACGCTTTGCGAAAGTTATAGTACGCGTGCATTTCGATTCAAATTTTGATGTGTGTTTCTCATCACAACGCAGCCGCTTTGAAAGATCTTCTTCTTTCTCTTTTGTCTTCTTCTTCCTCGTTTAGTCGTTGTAAACCCGCTGACCTTCTTTTCTTTACTAACACATTCATCGAAACAACAACAACAACTTTAACAGGCGTAGACATTAGCATGAACACGCACTTAAAATCGGTCAAGCTCACCGTCAAAGGCCGGAACCCGCAAACGCTCGACCATCTCTCCATTCGAGGGAACACCATTCGGTATTACATTTTACCGGAAAGTTTAAATTTAGACGCTCTGCTCGTCGAAGACATGCCGACGAACAAAAGTTTAAATCGATTGCCGAAAGAAGACGGAAGTGGAGGTGGTGCTGGTGCTGGTGCTGGTGCAGGGAGAGGACGAGGACGGGGACGAGGACGAGGGAGGAAATGAACATTGGATATTAGCGCGATAGTAGAGAGATTTAGTCATCAACATGTTGTTGAATGTAGTCATTGTTTTAGAGCTCACACTTATTATATATTAATCGCACACTACAATAAAAATGAACAAAACGCGATGCGAAATCGCGCTCGATCTTTCCTTGCGCGCGGTAGAGCACGATCTCGACGGCGACTACGCTTTGGCGTGCAAACTGTACAAAGACGCGTCGCGAGCTTTGGAAGATGCCATCGCCCACGCGAGGAATGGGGAGACATCTTCGATGGAGGAAAACGACATCGAGCAGATGCAGAGGAAAGTGAAGGAGTACAGAGAAAGAGCGGAGACGTTGAGTAGTCGTAGTAAAGGAGGAGGAGGAGGTGAGGATGATGATACGAAAACGAACGTCGTCGCCGGTGCCGCAGCAGCCGGGGCGATGATTGGATTTGCGACGATGGGCCCTTTCGGTGCAATCGGCTGGGCGTCTTCGATGGCGTACGCGTCGACGAGAAAAAAAGGAATCGCATCGAGCGTATCAAAAATAAGCGGCTCCGCGGTGATTAAAACGATGGAACGAGCGAAATCGCTCAACCGGAAGTACAAAATCGACGAGAAAGTGAAAGAGAACGGGAAGATTGCGTTGGAGAAAGCGAAACAGTTGGACGAGAAATATAAAGTTCGCGAGAATATGAAAACGCAAGGGGAGAGACTCGGGAAGATGCTCGAGGAGAAGTTTTTGAGCAACAAAGAGAGCGTGTCGAAATTACCGGAGACGCCGGGGAAGCGTCGGTAGTAGTATATGAATAGTATGTTGTATTTATTAGCTAAAATTTTCTTCTAATCTAACTCTCGTCGAACCTCATTCTCTCCCTCTTCCGATTGCATCACGTACTCTAAACATTTCAAACTACCGTCCGTACCCGCCTCTCGGCACAAACGAATGACTTGCTCTCTGTCCCACTTCGTCTTCGGCACCTCTCTTAACCAACGCAAACAGTCCAAATGTCCCAGTCTCGCGGCGTATTCGCAGTGTTGCGGCCAAAAATCCGTCGTCTCGCACACCTCTTTTTCTAATATCCACTTTAACGCGTCCAACCGACCTTTCGTGAGTGCCGCCCCGACTAAAACCTCCTCGAACAGACAATCGTCGTCCCATTGACATCCTCTCTGCAAGAGAAAATCGATGGCGTTCAAGTGCAAGTTTCGACACGCGCGCGCGAGCGCTCTCGGCGACCATCTCCCCGGTTTCACAATTTCCCGCTCTTCCAAAAACTCTAACACGTTCACTCTTCCGTTCTGTGCGGCTGCAATAGAAGCGAAATCGTTAATCGGACACCCTTTCTCTAATAACCATTTCAATAATTCCACGTGTCCAAACTCGCACGCTTTTTGCGTCGTTCGCCAATCCCACTCGCATAAATCCTTCTCTTCGACTAAATATCGAATCACGTCGATATTTCCAAATCTCGCCGCAAACGTCGCGAATCTCGTGCGATCGATCGGGCATCCGCATTCGATGGCGTATTCAATCAAATTGATCGAAGACGCGAACTCGGACGGTTTGAATTTATGATTTTGCGTCGTTGACAACGCTACGGACGACGACGATTCAGGGGAAGAAGAAGAAGAAGTTAAAGACGAATTTCTATCCACAAACTGTTGGACGCAACGGCTGGTTCTTCGCAATAACTTCAAAGAAGTCGGGTCGACTTTCGAGAGAACGTGTGCACGCGTCACCTCTGGGTAGGATTTGATCAGCTGTTCGAGCATTACGACGACATTAAAGAGTCGACAAAAGAGACGGACAAACAACAAGCAAGGGAGGAAAAAATGGCGAAAATGCTTCATTTTTCCAATTCACAACGAACAACTTTTCTTTTTGACGACCGGACGATGAAAGCGACCGGGACGTCTTCAGGCGACGAAGAACAAGAAGAGGAAGAAGCAGACCAAGAGAGCTCTCTAACGGTTGGTGTTCGGATTAATAATAATACTAACAACGCGAGAACGAAGAAGAAGCAACAACAACAATCTCGGTCTCAATCAGTTCGAGTAGGAAGCGGAGACGAATGGAACGACAGCGCTTTGGTGAACGCGTATAACGTCGCGATTAATAGCTATCGCAATAAAAAGAGTTTTACGACGAGTGTTAAACCCGGCAAGAAAGGAGGAGGAGAGTATTTGGCGGTACCCGGAGATGAAAGCCAACAAGAAGACGAAGAGAAGAAGTTAAAGAAAGAAAAGAAAAAGAAGAAGACGATGGTGGAAGACGAAGAAGAGGTTTACCGAGAACAACAACAACACGACGGACTTTTACGCGGGTACGAGCAGGAGGAGGGTGAATACGATCATCATCATCGCGCGAATCATGGCGAGTATTATTACTTTCAACAGCCGCCGCGCTATCCTCACTATCCTCCTCCTCGTTCGCCGTCTGATTACTACGCGTATCCTCAACAATATTATCCTCCTCTTCCTCCTCCTCCTCATCATCATCATCCTCAACAACAACACGTTCCTTATTATTATCCTCCTCCTCCTGGACAGTACTATTCGAATCCGTACGACTACGCGTCGTATACCAACGACCCCGCGAAAGATGAAAAGTCGTCCAGAACGAGGAGCGGCGACGAAAGGAAAACGAACGATGCGAACGGTTCAAATTTATTCCATCCTCCGGATATGCGAGACTCGGCGTTACGAGCGGCTGGAAACGACGAAGAGTTGGCGAATTTGTTGTTAGCGTGGTATTACGCCGGGTATTACACCGGTCAGTTTCGAACGAACAGAAGAACACCGTCTGTTAGAGAATCAAAGAAAGAGGATGGCGGTAAAAGCGTAAAAAGTACTTCTTCGAGCGAAGAGGACGACGATTAGGAGTTCTAAAACATTATTATTAACAATATATATTAGATAGATAGATGTTAGATATTATTAGATAATGAATAAATATGATTAATTTAGCGGTGACTCGTCCCATTGGTTACTGAGCACCATCACCGCCGGTGGCCGCCGCCTCCGCTTTCTTCGCCTTTGCCTTTTCCCTCTTCTTCGCGTTCCTCTTTTGCGACTTGGTTCTCGTGTCCTCGCCCATCTGCGGCGGTCTGTTCGGGTTCGTGTTGTTGCTACTAGATTGCTGCGGTTGAACTGGTTTCGGTTTCGGCGCCGGAGGTGTAGGTGTAGGAGCCGCTTTTTCCGCCGGTTTCGCCGCCGGTGTCGGTGTCGGTTTCGGCGTCGGTTTCGGTTTCGGCGTCTCGACGACTTCTTTCTTGGACGTTTGAGCTGCTGCTGCTGCTGCTGCTGCAGGTTTTTCTTCTTGTTCAATCACTTTCTTCGGTTCCTCTTTCTTTTCTGCCGGTTTCGCCGCCGGGGCTTTCGCTGCCGCTGAAACAGCGGCGGGTTTCGTCGTTTCTTCTGGTTTGGAAGGTCCGCAGCCCATGAGTGACGCTAACTTTGTGAATATTGATGACGATTGGTTTTCTTCGGATGAGGACGAAATGTTGTCTCTCGTCTTTTCTTTTCAATTGATCGATCGGTCTTTTCGAAAGATGATTGATTGGACTTTGAGAAGACGGTCTGTTTTTCTTCTTTAAATTCTGCTAAAAGTCTGAACGTGAGTGATTCGAACTCGCGCGTGTGCGTTTATGCGTGCGTATAAAACGGTGGCGTGCGAACGTCTGTCTGTCTGTCTGTCTGTCTGTCTGTCTGCGGTATCGCGCGTGCAGATATAGGAGTGTCGAAAAATTCAGAGGAGGGGGGGTCAGGTGTCAAATAAAGGAAGGTCCTGGAAGGGGTTTCCTCGAATTTTTTTCAGAAGCAGTTTTCATGAAGCACCCGAAGTGTGAGCACCGCGTTTGGCCAAAAAAAAAGCAACCTTTGGCGACCTTTGGCGAAAATCGTAAAAGATCATAACTCTCTCTCTCTCTCTCTCTCTCTCTCTCTCTCTCTCTTTTTC
>Ga0257106_1000657_pt1 | contig 19333 bp, 29 predicted proteins | sample LP_taG_3_FD_190177 | JGI IMG/M metagenome (GOLD analysis project Ga0257106, IMG submission 190177) | Marine microbial communities from Northeast Subartic Pacific Ocean, Canada - LP_J_2011_P26_10m | ecosystem: Environmental > Aquatic > Marine > Oceanic | place: Canada: Northeast Subartic Pacific...
AAAAAGAGGGGGCTAAGATGAACAAGATTATTGAAGCAGGAAAGCATATTATTGAAGAGTGGTGGTCTGAAGACGATATAGAAAATGATTTTTACAAGATTGATGATTTAGGGGCTGAGTTTTCAGTAAGTCACGTTCTCAATAAAGGTAAAATAGATAATTAAATTCTACTTTTCTATGTGACTACATATTTTTTCTAATTCTTCGAATCCTATTGATTCAAAAATAGGAGTAGTAAAACTACTTTCTTTATAATTCTCATCTATTAAGGCAACTCCCTTGGACATCTCTTTTTCATACAAAATTATTTGTACAGCGCTAGTCCTAAATCTTTTACAATCTGTCTGTTTGTATACTTTTTTTGACGAATATTTTTTAGAGACAAGAGGAATTTCTTGGGGATTAAAATAATTTGTTAAAACCCAATAATATACATACTTATCATCAGATCCCGTTTCATTTAAATCGATATAATGAACTCCAGAATCAGTTTCGCCAAATTCTATCCAATTAGCGAAAGCCATACCACCTGAAAAGGTTATTAATAATAATGTGACTATAAATTTTCTAAGCATTTTGTAATTTTAAATAATATGATTTTGAATGTCTATTAACTCTTGGTTTCTTTTTTAGTAATTTTTATCCTATTATAAAAAAATGGCAGATAAAGAACCTTTTTGGGAAACTAAATCATTAAATGAAATGTCAAAGCTTGAGTGGGAATCTTTGTGTGATGGCTGTGGTAAGTGCTGCTTGCATAAACTTGAGGATATCGATACTGGAGAAATATCAGTATCAAATGTATCCTGTGCCTATCTGGATGAGGAAACATGTAAATGTAAGGATTATATAAATCGTCAAGATAATGTTCCTGACTGTATTGAATTGGATTTAAAAAAATTAAAAAAACTTGAGTGGCTTCCACCAACATGTGCTTATCGTCTGATTGATGAGGGAAAAAAGCTATATGACTGGCATCATCTTATTTCTGGAAGTTCCAAAAGTATTCACGAGCATGGCATGTCCGTTCGTGATTATGCTGTAAATGAAAATAAAATAAGTGATATAGAGGAATACATTCTTGAATGGTTTAATAAAAATGGTAGTCTTTTTTAAAATAAAAAAAACTATAAGATTAATTAATTTTATAATAGTAGGGGTAAAAATATTCATGGTTGTCACTATAAAAAAAATATTATTAACTTTATTATTACCTATTTTCATACTTGGAGGAACTATGGCGGATGAATTAACCACAAGCGACCGGCTAGATATTATTGATGTAATGAGCTCTTACGCAAGAGGGATTGATACAAAAGATTTTGATTTTTATGCAACAATTTTTTCTGATGATGTAGAGGTTAATATTATTTATGATCCTAATTTTAGATCAGGAGGAAAAGTTACTCTAAAAGGAAAGGTTGAGTGGGTAACATATGTAAAGGAAGCGGTTAGCAAATATCAAAGTAGTCAACATATGATGGGAAACCCATTAATAGTTTATGAAAATGGGATTGCAAAAGTAAGGACTGATATTCAGGCAACTCATTATTACAAAGGCGCTGAACAAGAAAAATCAACTCTTTGGGGTAATTATAATACTCATATGCAAAAAGAAAATGGCAAATGGAAGGTTATTTAACACACCTTGACTAGTATTGGCTCAGATTAGAATTATTTTATTCATTAAAAAGATTGAGGGTTGCCCATGTCAGTTTATCAAAAAGTAACAGCAGATTTTTATAATGGTATAGCTGCTGGCGATATTGAGGTTGTTGAAGCCTTGATAGATGATGATTTTGAATTAATTGTTCCTATGTCCAGCGGAGTTTTGTCAGGAATCTACAAAGGAAAAAAAAGATTTTTGGAAGGTGTCATACCTCTAGTTTTTTCTTGTGTTGATCCTGAGCAAATGATTTTTTGTAAAAATTTTAAAATTATAAGTATCTTTGATAATATGGTAATTGCAATGGCCCAAAATGATGGAATAGCATTAAGTGGAAAGCCATATAATCAAACTTACTTTCATATTATGACAATTGTTTCAGGGAAAATTACCCGACTTATTGAGTCATTTGATAGCGCTTTGGCAAATGATGCTCTTTGGATGGAGAATACAGAAGACTTAAGGCCGGATATACCCTTTTCATTGGATAAGATGGACTCCAATATCTAGACCGACTGACGTTTTTCAGTATTTTTAAGATACTTATAATATATTCTTGGTATCGCCCATTTCTCTAAGGCATGTTTTTTATCCCTTCCGATCTTATCAACTTCATAAAAAAGAAAGCGTTTATTTTTGGCAATATTCCAATCACCTCTCTTAAAGTTTTTTCCTGTCTTGGGGTTGGGTCTTTTGGGATATTCCTTCATAACGATAAAATATCTCAAACAGTTGTAATGTTAAGTTAATTTTAATTAAAAATTAACATACTGCATTATGATTGCAATTACCGGTCCAAATAGAAAAAAAAGAATCCCTATTATCCATTGAATATCATTTCTCATATAATTCTCCATTATTGTTATTATTAAGAATTTTACTGAAAGAAGTATAACCGCATTTGATAATGAACCAATTAAATTAATTATTAATCTTAAAGGTTGCAATCAGTCTCTAATGACCTTTTTATATCGACAATGCTATATTTTTTAAAATCTCTATTTAAATTTTTTTTGATTTCATTGAAGTTTTTAGCAGATGGCATATCAAATTTTATAATTATAATTATTTTTTTGATTTTTTTAGGGTGGGGCATCATTTCTTTTAGTATTTGGTATTTCCTATAATTTTTTAAATAAGGAGTAGGATATGGAAGATTTTGTAAAGTATGGACAGTGGATTGTTGTTGTTATTAGTCTTCTAGGAATTACACTGGTTAGCTCAACTAAGCCAAAAACACGTTTAAGTGGTTATATTGTAACCGCTCTTGGAAGACTGAGTGGAGCCGTTCTGTTTATTTTTTTAGACTTATACGCCTTTGTCATTGTAAATCTTATTCATACCTTTATTGGAATTAGAGGCTATTTAAAAAATAAAAGAGAGGGTATACAATAAAAAATATTTAATATTTTATAAGTGTCGGAGCGTGGCGCAGCCTGGTAGCGCACTTCGCTGGGGGTGAAGGGGTCGGAGGTTCGAATCCTCTCGCTCCGACCATTTAAAATGCTAGAAAATAGCGATTCTAAAAAACTATTATCTTTTAACTATTAAAATTGCCCGAATGTTTGGATATTCTTTGGACATTCTTTGGACTTATTGACTTTATAGGCTTGTTTTAAGTAATTGTTTATTATCAAATACAAAAATGAAAACAATAATAATAATTATAAGAAATTTCTTTTCCTTGTTTAATTTACCATCTGGTTTGTGGAAGAATTTTGTTCTATTTAGCTTAGCTATCTTTTTTACCTATACCGGGGTAGATCACTTTGTTAATGCAGATTTTTACCTATCTATTATGCCACCTTGGTTACCCCTTCATGAAGAAGCTGTCTATATTAGTGGTTTTTTTGAAGTTGCGGGTGGTTTAGGAGTTTTAATTCCCCGCTTTCGTAAAATTGCTGGATTGGGTTTAGTGGCTCTTCTTGTTTGTGTCTATCCTGCTAATATTTATATGGCTATAACACCAGAGGCATTTCCCGAAATACCAATTTTATTATTATATTTTCGACTCTTACTTCAGTTCTTATTTTTCTATTGGGCTTATACAGTGACACGACCATCTTATAATCCCGTTAATGAATATAAATAATAAGAAAGTGATGAAAAATAATTTTTATTTTTTAATCATACGGAGTGACGAATTACCACATGCCATTCAAATAGATTTTTGTTAATGTAATGATATGAAAAATTTATTCTTTATCCTAATATTATTAATTTCAACAAGTGGAAATGTCTTTGCTAGTAAACGCGCTGAATGTTTAGAGGCGGTAAGTAAGGGTAAAGAGGTAATGGATATCAATGATATGAAGATTTATTCATATAAGGGAAAAACTTATACCTTTCGCGATAAATCTAATAGATGTTTCGAAAGAGCTCTTCGATAGCTTAAATAGGTAAATTTATTAAATTCCTAGTTCTAATTATTTTATAATAGTTTTGTTATTTTGAGAGATAGTTAAGGTTTAAAATATTGATAAATCAAAAGATTAATTTGTGAATATAGTTTTGGAAAATAATATTATGACAAATTTTGAAATAACTAATTTTCTTGAAAATTTATTCGTCTATAGTTGGACATCTTCAAAGAGTGATTTGGAGAACTTAATAGACTCAGTAACACCTAGCGTTGAGATAGAGTTGCACGAAGATGAGGATGGAAAAGTTCTTTTTAATAAGTACACAAAATTGTTAAAGCAAATGGATTTTACAGAAATGAATTCTTCTCACTCAGTTTCTGTGCTACCTGAAGTATCTGCAGTTATGCTTTTAAGATCGGTTATAATAGAAATTAATGAAACTGGCATTAATCAGCTCGAAGAGATGAGTTTTGAGCAACTTAAAAGTGAATATGCGCATTTAAGAGTTAGGCTCTTAAATAATATAAAAAAACAAGTTACCGAAGAGGCTGAGAAATCAGAAGCCTCTTCATCTGAAATCGAAGATACCGCCCAAAAAATAGTCGATCAATATGAGGATAAATTTCATGAGATTGCAAATGAGCTTGGCTATCAGTTCCTTCGTTATAAGACTAGTGCTTTAATTAAATGGACTTCTTCTGATAGGATCCCTTTATTAATTAATTTACAAAAACTAGATTTTCAAGAAGTTCCTGTCGACCCTGTCGATGTTAACTAATAGCCGTTAATTTTTTATCGTATTATTTAATAATAAATGATTAACCGTGTATTAAAGTTACTTCCAATCATCAAAATTTACAAACTCTTCTTTATCGCTAAATAATTTTTTTGTTTCAACTAGAGCCGTTGTTAATGCCTCATATTCTTTGCTTTCTAGCTTGGACCTTGCAATATGATCTAAGATTATAGTTTGATATTTTGTTTGAAGTAAAAGCTCTCTTCTTTTCCTTTCTTCTGTTGATATAAGTTGATCCATTTTTAACTCCTATTTTATTAAAGAAATATTAACCTTTGTATGGAGAATAATAAATATTAAATTTATTAAATTCTTTTAATGTATAATATTTTGAACATTGTATTCTAATTTAATTATAGTAGTCTAGATACTAAATAAAAAGGAGTTAATTTTGGCCAAAGGATTAGATAAACAAAAAAACGAGAAGAAAAAAGGCAAGAGCCTGAAAGAAAAGAGAGCTGAAAAAAAGGAAAAGAAAAATAAATAAAATTTAATCAATGATTTACCCAACTATTTTATTTAGTACATTAAATTTATGAAGAAAATTTTTATAGTGTATGGACATTATAATGAAGAATCTTTTAATGCTTCGATAAAAAATACATTTATTGAAGCGGCAAAAGAAAAGGGTCACCAGGTTGATTTAGTTGATCTTTATAAGGAAAATTTTAACCCGGTATTTTCTGGCGAAGAGCCCAGCTTAGAAACCTTAAACCATAGAAAAAGAATAGAAGATTGTGATATTATTGTTTTAATTGCTCCTATTTGGAACTTTAGAATGCCTGCTATAGTTGAGGGATGGATAGATAAAGTTTTGGCTCCACCATGGGCATTCTCTTTTAAACAATTGGTTGGAAATTATGGTTATCCTCTTGGTAACCTTAAAGATAAAAAAGCTATAATTTTTTGTACTTATGGGTCTCCAAGATTAGCAATAACAACTTTCTTCTTAAATTTACCAATTCGAAGGCTTAAGAGGGGAGTTTTTTATATTTGCGGTATAAAGGATATTATTTATAAGAGATATTTTGCCGTACCTTTTGTGGATAATAAAATGAGAAAAAGATTCTTAAAAGACGTAAAAAAGACTGTATTAAAAATTTAATTGTTTTATATGTTTACAAAACTTTAAAAAATGTTAACAATCATGTTAATCGTGATTTGGTCCTATTGCCGCGATTTAAAATAAGGTGCTAAAACGGAGAAATATTTTCCCAGGATTTACTAGTGTTTAGGAGTTTCATATGAAAACTTTTTACGTTAACGCGCGTTATCTTATTGTCCCTGTGATGACGATTGCTACAATCTTGGGGATTTTTATAGGCAACACCTTTGCTTGGTTGGGAGTAATCCTTTTTGGGGCAAATACAATTATTGATACCTTAACCAGGGGTATTCATTTAAGAGCTGATTTTGACGATAACGGTAATTCTTTTGGTATAAAGAGGCTTCAATACGCGGTTATGTATTTTATGCTTCCGGCGTTTATCTTTCTTCAGGTTATTTTGGCTTGGAGATTGTACCAATATACTGCCTTTATTCCTTTTAATGACTTCTCTTTTTTCGGTATTCCTTATCAAGATGGTATAACTGGTTTTAATTTAATTGGTTCAGTATTATCTGCAGGTTTATGGGCGGGGCTAGGAATAATTTATGGTCATGAGCTATCTCATAATAGAAAGGAAGGGTTTTTAACTTCCAGATTAATTATGGCTTTAAGCGGGGCATCACACTTCACTTACGCCCATGTTTATAACCATCACCTTGATTTAGGTCATGAGGATGATCCAGCTACTGCCCCTAGGGGAAGAAATGTATACACACACGCATGGCTATCCCACGCTGGTCAATCTCAATACTCATATAATTTGGAAAAAGAAAAACTTCAGAGGCAACGAAAATCATTCTTTAGCTTAAGCAATAAGTGGATTTTAGGCTACTTATATAGCCTTCCTTCAATTTTTCTTTTTGTTTGGGCCGGGGGATTTCTTGGTGTTCTTTCGCTTATAGTTGTTTGGTCTATATCGAATTTTTTATTGGAAGCATTAAATTTCATGGGTCATTATGGTTTGATCCGTGAGAAAGGAAAGCCAGTTGAACATAGACACTCATGGGATAACGATAATTTGTTCACTAGTTGGTTTTTTATTGAAATAGGAAGGCAAGGAGATCATCACGTCAGAGGTGAAACCTATTTTTGGGAACTAGATGATGTTGACGCTCCAAATTATGGAATAGGTTATTTTTCCTTATTCGTCTTAACTCTAATTCCATCTCTTTTTAGAAAATTTACACAAAATCTTCTAGATGACTGGGATAGAAATAAAGCAACTAGCGCTGAAAGAAAAATTGCTAATCAGTTTAGTAATTTTTCCTAAAGCTAGATGTTTTAACTTAACCTATGTTTAGTTTATTTAAAAAAAAACCATCAAGCTATAGCGCTACTCTTAGTCCGAGCGGTAAGGTAATTAATGTCAAAAAAGGTGAAAATCTTTTAACTGCAGCATTATCCGCAGGTATTAAGTGGCCTTATAAATGCCGCGTAGGTAGTTGTGGTACCTGCAAGTGCAAAATTACAGGCGGAAAGATTTCTCCTGAAATAGATTTTAGTTATGTTTTAAATTTTGAAGAAATGAACACTGGTTATGCCTTAGCGTGTCAAACAGTTCTAAAAACTGACGTTAAGGTAACAATTAATTTAAAGAAATAGAAAGGAAAAAAAATGAAAAATATTCAAGCAATTTTTATAATGTTTATTTGGACGGCTTTTTCAATATTATTATTATACTTGTTAGAGGCGCACATTTACTATCGCGAGGTTGTCTGGGCAATTTGTATTGCAGCAGCATTACTTTTTGTTCATATGGTCAATATGGTTATATATTTTAATATTACAGGAAAAGAGCCTTATAAATGGTTTAAGTCTCAGTAAGATTGCGCAGGTAACGAATTTTAAATTTTTTCGTTACCTTTGCCTTCCTCAATAAATTTTAACGAAATTTTTCCCAATCGATTGAATATAAATATAGAAAAAATTACTAACCCCAAGATCATTCCAATCCACATTCCCTCAGCGCCCAAAGGCTCCGTAAAGCTAAAGTTAGTTAAGAAATAGCCAAAAGGAATCGCAAAAATCCAATATGATATTATTAGGTAGATCATTGGAACAAAGGTATCTTTATAACCCCTTAAGGCACCAAGACTTCCCATTTGAATTCCATCGGGTATCTGGAAGATAGCAGCAAAAAATAATAAATGAACGGCAACATTAAATACAACAGCATCTGTTGTGTAGAAAGAGGTTAGAGTTCCTCTTAAAGAAAAAAGTATAATCATATTAATAAATGCCCCTAAAAGGCAAAGAAGAACTGATGTATAAGAGGAATAACGAGCATTAATTAGCTTGTTTTCACCTATTAAATTCCCGATTCGTGTTGCTGCTGCTAATCCAATTGCTAAGGGTAACATGAAGACAATACTAGCTATATTAAGGGCTATTGCGTGACCAGCTAGAATAACCTCTCCCAGTTGACCGATTATTATTGCTGCTCCAGAAAACATGCTCATTTCAACAAATATCCCTATACCTATTGGGGTTCCTAGCTTAAAGATTTCAAGGCTTGTTTCTTTTGATGGACCAGAAAACTTACTTAAGAGCTTTGTTTTTTTATATTTGCTAGAAAAGGTAATGAAGGATCCAAGAGAAATTAACATCATAAAAGATACAAGTGATGTTGCATAACCACATCCAGCACTCCCCATTTCCGGGAAACCAAAGTAACCAAATGCAAAAATAATATCTAGGGGAATATTTATTAAGGAGCCAATAAAAACTACAACAAAGACTGGGAATGTTAAAGTCATGCCTTCACTGTAAGAACTCAGAAACCTAAATAGGATATAAAAAAACATACCAAAGGAAACGGCCTTAAGGTAGGAGATCGAAATTCCTAAGATATTCTTATCCATTGGAAAGAAAATTAAAACCTCACTAATCAACATAAATGAAAAGAATATTAGTATTGCTAAAAAGAGTGCGACCCAGAAAATCTGTCTCATTTTTTCACCGATTTCTGTATATTTTTTTGCTCCATATAATTGTGCTACAATAGGAGTTATTGCGAACATTATTCCCTGGAAAAGCATATAAATAGGGAATGTAAAAGCATTAGCTATTACAAGCCCTGATAATTCATCGGCACCATATCTGCCAGATACAATTGTATCAGTTGTATACATTATCATATAAGAAAGTTGTGAACCCAGGATAGGGATTCCTATTCTTAAAAAGTGCCTTGATTCTTTTAGAAATTTTTTCATACGAAGTACTTATAACGATTTGTAAAATTAATTAAAATGATGTTTTTAAATTGATTTTTTATTTTTTATTCTATGATACGTTTAACTAACAATAAATTGGGGGATTTATTATGTTGCTTAGGCTTATATTATTATTCATGCTTCTTTCTGCTTTTTTTATAATACTTAATGCTGTCTATAAGTGGTTTGGTTTTCTGCAACCATACTAGGCTATGATTTTGGATAACTTGATTTTTTTTTAATAGTTAGTAGTATTATACTATGGAAAAATCCTTGAGATTAATTAAATCCGATCGAGCAAGAGAGAGAAGAGCAAAAGTAAAAGAAATTGTTAATCAAAGACTAGCTAATTTATATGCTCATTTACATAAATTAAGATTAAAAAAAAATAAATAATAAGTTATTTATTCTCTCTATAATCACATTCTAACTTTTATTATAAAGTTAAATCTTTATATTCCGAATACATATAGCTTAAGTGTAAGTAATAATTTATACAAAAACAAAAATAAGGAAAACCTATGGCTGATTTACTTTTACTGACACTATTATTTTATTTTATACAATTACCCTTACCAATTATCGTTGGCCGTATTAATGGAGTGCCCGGTTCTTATTATACCTCTTCAAGGGATGAGGTTATTAAATTACCTATCCTTTCTAGTAGGCTTATAAGGGCTCATAACAATTTCAAAGAAAGTCTATTTATATTTATTCCATTATCCCTGTTAAGTATCATTACTAATATTGATGTAGTAACAGCTGCAACTTTATGGTTAGCTGCAAGGGTAATTTATGTATTCTTATATTCAATTGGCGCTAATAAAATGAGAACATTTTTTTGGGTCGTCTCTATTATTTGTTTAATAGATATGGGAATTAGATTATTTAAACATACATTATAATATGAAAATTTTTCTCTCCAAATTAATGTTTGTTAGTATTTTATTTTCCTCTTCGGGTGCCAATGCAAGTAAGGATATTAATGCTGAGTGCATCTATGTTGGGACCGATATTAAGATATCACTAAATATTGATAGTGATAAAAATAAAATTAGTCTATCTGGCCTAAAGGGTTGCGATATAATATTTGCAAATAAAACTAAAGTTCAAGGACAATGTTCACCCCCTACCTATAAATCATTGGATTTTGTTCCAGAATATATAAATGAAACAGGTATTGGTAGGTGGTCAATGAGAGTTTCAGAAAATCCTATAACAGACGCTGATGGAAAAGTTATTTATTTTGAATATTTTTGTGGAAAGAATCTTTTAAACTGATTATCTATTTACTTATTTAGCGAGAAACCAATGAAAAAAACTATATTATTTATCTGTATCTTTATTTTATCTTTACCAGTTAATGCTAGCGACACTCAATCTGTGTGGAATAAAGAATCAAAGTATGATTCTGAGGCATGTCAGGTGGCGATAGAGAAGGGCGTAGAGGTTAAATTAAAGACATCTAAGTCTTTAGAGAGAACAGCATATTTCTTTAATGGATCATTTTTTATGTTAAATGATTTTAATGAAAATATAATCTGTTTCAAATATTCCAAAAAAGATCTTCAGATAAAATAAAATCAAAAAAAGGGGGACTTAAAATTAATTAAGCCCCCCTTAATTCAAAAATAAAATTATTTAAGCATTTGAATCTTTTACAGCAGCTGCATAGATTACAAGACCAAATAAGATTTTATTAACAAAATCTGCAAGATTGTAGATTAGGTTAAGACTATTTGCGTCTACTCCACCAGCAGTGAGGTATCCCATGAAGTAACCAGCTGGATAAATAACCCAACCAATAGTCACAATCCATTTCATTGCTGAATAAGCTGTTTGTGAAGCTTCATTTCCACTTGCTGAATTTGCTTGAGCTGTTTCGCCCGCAAAGATTTCATAAATGATGTATAACCAAGCCGCCATTCCAACTACGAAAGCCGGAAGAACTGGAGCAAGACCAGCTTCTCCAAGGTAACCAGCCACTAACATGACTATAGAACCTAAAAGAAGTTTATAGAATACTGCAGCTCTTACAGTTGTTACAGCTTTAAGAATTAAATAGAATTCTACAATTAAAAGCGGAACAGTTAAAAGCCAGTCAATGTATCTATATACATTTGGTGAATCACCAGTTTCTATCCACATTCCTCTCATGTAGAGGTAGTGCCAGAAAGCTATACCTGTTACCAAACCGGCAACAGTTAATGATGTTTTCCATTTGTCACTTACGCTTGATCTTTCTAAAAAGAAAAAGACTGTAGCAGCTAATAGAGCTGCAGAAACAAACCAGAAAGAAATACCGACATAGTCGGTTTGTGCTAATACAGTATGCATATTTTAATCTCCCATATTGATAATATTATGCGTTCTTGAGAATGGATATTAATTAGACAATAAAATACTGTCAATTCATTAATTATATAAGTTTTATGGAAATAATTATATAAGCAGGTTATTCAACTAAATAAACTTTTAGAATTTATGCTTGCTTAATAAGATAATGGATAATTGTAATTAGAAAGTCGATTAGAAGAGGTTAAATGGTGTTAAGATTAATAGAGAGAATAATCATTACTATACTTGTGTCAGGTGTACTTTTGTTGATTTTAAAATTAGTCATCTACGATTTTATTCTTAAGACTTTCTTATCTTAATAATATAAGTTTAGTAAATGATAAAAAATGTTTTTTATTCTTTAATACCTCTAATAGTTTTGATTATTTTTTTAAAAATAATATTACTTTTTAGCTCATATTTCTAATTTAGCGAGTACTTTACGATTGTATCAAAATCAATAATATCTAATGTTTTTAAGTTTGTTGATTCGGTCAATACTGGCGGTGCAAGTCCTGCCTCATGAGCTTCAAGCCAACGATTTGCGCACAAACACCATTTTTGACCAGGAAGCAAACCAAGAAAATTATATTCTGGTCTTGGGGTGGATAGATCATTTCCAGCATCTTTAGAAAATTTTAAGAATTCTTCAGTTAGGATTACACAAACAGTGTGCGACCCTACATCATTCTTATCGGTGTCACAGCATCCATTTCTAAAAAACCCCGTCAATGGATCATACGAGCATGATTCCAGCGGCTTACCATGGATATTAGTTTGATTACTTTTTTTCATTATTTACTCTCGAGTTCAAATACATAAATTGCATTCCCGTTATCAGGTTGATAGATTTGGGGGCTAATTAGTGATGTTAGTGCTCTAAATACCCCCATACCGGTTGTAATGGCAACATATTGTTTATTACCTATACTGTAAGTTATTGGAAACCCATGGAGTGCTGAGCTTAATCTAGTCTTCCAAACAACTTCGCCTGTCTTTGAATTAAAGGCTTTAAAATACCTATCTAAATCCCCTATAAATGTTATTCCTCCAGCGGTTGTAAGGGATGATGTTAAAAACATTGCTTCTTGCTCATGTGACCAATTAATTTCCATGTTATTAAGATCAACAGATATTATCTGGCCAACCTTTCCATTAACTCCAGGCTTTTCATAAGATCTAGAATCAGCTCCAAAACCTCCAAAACCTTCCTTTTTTTCAACTTTTCTACCAATCATATCTGCGCATAGCTGATGTAAGGGAATGATTAATGCATTATTTTTTTTATCATATGATATAGCCTGCCAATTATGGCCTCCATAAATCCCAGGACATACAGAAAAGGATTTATTGATTTTTGAATTAAGAATATCATCCCTATAAGTAAGCTCTCCTGTTTTATAGTTAACATTTTGATAGATATTTTGATTTACAGTCTCAAGTAAGCTAATAAATTTTCCATTTTCCCTATTCATCTTCCAAAGAATGCCATCTTTTCCGATTGTATATAAAAGTTTTTCATTATTATAATCGACTAAAACTCTCTCAAACCCAACCTCCATATCAATAGTTTCTCCAGCTATATGCTGGTAAAACCATTCAATCTTTCCAGTATTTGGATTTATTGCTAGAGTTGAGTTTGTATACAGGGCGGAATCCTCTGTTGTCATACCCCTGCTGTCAGCGACCCAAGGTTTTGCTTGCGATGTTCCTATAAAAAAGAGGTTTAATTTGGGGTCATAGCTTCCAGGAATCCAGGTATCGCCACCAGCTCGATATATTGATTCTGTATCCCCCCAGGTATCTCCATGCTCACTTCCGGGCTGAGCAATTGTTGAAGTTCTCCATATTTCATCACCATTATCTGGATTATGGCCCGTTATAAAGCATCCTTCTTTAATGTATCTTTCACAACCGTTGATACCGCTAACGACAACACCGTTTGCTATGATTGGACCGCTGGTATGAGTGTATCCATCATTGAAGTCGGCCTTTTGACTTTTCCATAATAGTTTTCCTGTCTTTATATCCAAGGCAATAATAGATGCATCGTAGGTAGCCATAAAAATTTTATCTTCGAAAACTGCTATGTTTCTTGTTGGCCCTCCCAATGTTTTGGAGCCTTTTGGAAATGGATAGCTATATTCCCATATTAGTTCTCCATTTTTAGCATCCAATGCTTGAATCGTATTACCTGGGTTAGTTAGAAACATTATACCTTGGCTTACTAATGGGGTAATTTGATTGCTACCCTCACTCATACTTAAGCTCCAGGATAGCTTAAGATTATTAACATTTTCAGTATTTATAATATTTAGCGGACTATGACCTTGTCCATCAACCGTTCGCCTCCAAGATAACCAGTCAGATGGAGGAGGGTTATTGATATCTTTTAACGTTATATTTTTAAAATTTAATATCGGCTTATTTTTAAAATTAGTTTTTCTTTCTTCTTCTTGATTTATAGTGCTTGGATCACTGAAGGCAACCCAACTTTCATCGACTTCTTGATCGTTGGAAGCAAGAATATATTGGTGAATTTGATTATAGGTCTCATTACTTAAGAGACCTTGCTTACCCGGCGGCATAGACTTTTTTGTAACACTTAAAAGATTTTCAAATCCTTCTTTTTCCCACTTACTGATAAATTGTTCTCCAAGTAGAGATGATCCGTGCGCTGTTCCTCGAAGGCTCAAGGAGTGACAATCTGAGCAATGCTCTTCATACAACACCTCTCCTTTTGTTAGCTCCTGGGATATAACCTCCTCAAAAGAAAAGCTGTAATTTAAAAAGAGAAGAGAAATAAAAAATCCTAAATATTTATTATTGTTTTTCAAGATATTGTCCTTAAAGATATGTGTAAGTATATTCAATGTTAGAATCTTAAGTGCGTCAATAAGTAGTCTTAAATTTTTACAATAAAGAGTCTACGATGCATTTAAATTAAATAGAGGTAATTACCATGGTAGCAATTTTAGTAATATTTATTTTTTTACTCGCCATACTGTTTTTAAATAAAATAACATACGGAAGATTTGATTAATTTCTTTCTTTTTGCATCCAACTTATAAGAGGAAGTATTGGAATTATCCAAGACATTCCTCCTAAGAAATAAAACAAAAAAGTCTGAAATTTATTAAAATTTGGTAGGAGTACTTCCCCTAAAATGCTTACTAAGATTAAAAAAAATACCAACCAAACTGGGATAATTATTGTGCCAATTAATTTTTTATTTTTTTGTTTTAAGCTGAACATAGGATAATACTTCCTTTATTAATAAACTAACTATTCTATATAAAGAGATTTAAATTGAATGAAACTAAAAAAAATACAAACTTACCTTTAGTTATTTGGACTTCTACACTGTTATTTCTATTATTCTTTCTCGTTTTAGTTGGGGGTGCTACAAGAATTTCAGATTCAGGTCTCTCTATCACAGAATGGGAACCAGTTTTAGGCATTTTCCCACCTCTATCATTTGATTCTTGGATGGTGGAATTTGAAAAATATAAAAAAATCCCTGAGTATATTTTAATTAATAACTCTATGACATTGTCTGAATTTAAAGTGATTTATCTTTGGGAGTGGGGCCACAGATTACTTGCCAGACTCGTAGGTCTTTTTTGTGTTGTTCCTTTTTTAGTTTTTTGGAGTACGAAAAAATTATCCAAAAGTATGATTAGAAGATCTTTGTTAATTAGTGTTCTAATTGGTATTCAGGGCTATATTGGCTGGTATATGGTTCAAAGTGGCCTTACCCAAAGAGTTGACGTTAGTCAGTATAGATTATCTGTTCACCTTTGTATGGCTTTTATCATTATTTACAATACTTTAATGCTATTATTTGAAGTATCCAAAGTGGGTCTTTCAAACAAAGAAGGTGTAATGCCTGTGTGGTCAGGTTTCTTTTTGGTTACTGTTTTCATACAAATTTTTTCTGGGGGCCTAATGTCAGGCTTAGATGCAGGGCTAATTTATCCTACTTGGCCACTAATGGGGCTAAGTATAGTTCCAAGTGATTATTGGATTCCGAGTATAGAAATTCTTAACTTATTTGAGAACAGATCAAATGTTCAATTCAATCATAGAACTCTTGGCTATATAGTGCTGATTGGAGGTCTTATGAATGTTTATTTTTCAAGAAAAAATGATTTTATTTTGAAAGTCTCTTTATTAATCTTATTGGTAATTTTTATACAAATTGCTTTGGGAATATTTACTATTGTTCTTATGGTGCCCTGGCAAACAGCTATACTTCATCAATTTTTTTCTTTAGTAGTTTTTTCGTTTGTTGTATTTTCATTCTATCTATCAAGACAAGGTAAATAATTACCTACAAATAAATTATTGATATATAACATTAATTTTAATGTATTGACATAATTGCTACAAATATATAAAAGTTTTTGAATTAACAAATTAAAGATTATTGATATGAAAACAACTGTTTCTACTAAACACACTGAAATTACAAAAAAATGGATTATGATTGATGCCACTAATCTTGTTGTTGGAAGGCTTTCAGCCTTTGTTGCGACTAGATTGAGAGGAAAACATTTACCTTCATACACACCTCATGTTGATGACGGTGACTTTGTAATTATTATTAACGCTGAAAAAATTCATTTCACTGGAAATAAATTTCAGGACAAGAAATATTACAAACATACTGGTTATCCTGGTGGAATTAAAGATACAACTCCTGAAAAGATTTTAGCTGGAAAATTTCCTGAAAGAATACTTGAGAAGGCTATAAGAAGGATGCTGCCTACTGGACCGCTTTCTAATACTCAGTTCAGTAACCTAAAGGTGTATGCAGGCTCTGAGCATCCGCATGAAGCGCAAAAACCTGAGTTAATTGATGTGTCGTCGCTAAACAACAAAAATGTGAAAAGATAATGGAAATAGAAATAGAAAATATTGAATCCTTAAAAGATATTGCCGAAATTGAAGAGCAAGTAGCTCTTCCTGAAAAGAAAGTAGATGAACTAGGTCGGGCTTATGCAACTGGAAAACGTAAGAATGCTGTTGCTCGAGTTTGGTTAAAGGCTGGATCTGGAGCAATTAAAATTAACAATAAAACTAGCGATGATTATTTTGCTAGGCCTGTATTAAGAATGCTTATTAATCAACCCTTAGTCGCAGCGGATAGAGTTGATCAGTTTGACATTATTTGCTCTGTTACTGGTGGTGGATTATCAGGACAGGCTGGAGCAATACGCCATGGGATATCAAAATGCTTAGTAAGTTTTGAGCCTGAGGTTAAGAAAGCTCTTAAGCCTGGTGGTTTCCTTACTAGAGATTCTCGTGTAGTTGAGCGTAAAAAATATGGTAGAGCGAAAGCAAGAAGAAGCTTCCAATTCTCCAAGCGTTAATAGAAAGTTTTATAATCTTTTTAGAGCGCTTTTTGAAGCGCTCTTTTTTTGTCTTAAGATTAATAGTAAGGTAAATTAATGAATAAGGATAAATACAATATAGCTCTATTAGGGGGAAGAGGTTATGTAGGTCAAGAAATTATCAAACTCTTGAACAATCATCCTTCTTTTAATTTGTCTATGGCTTTTTCCAAGTCTCTAGCTGGAAAAAATGTAGAAGGCTATATAAAAAATATTAATCTCAAATACTCAAACCTTAGCTCAGATTCCTTACTATTGCCCGATATAGACATTGTAATCTGCGCATTACCTAACGGTGAATCCGTTGATTTTGTTAATGAAATAGAAAAAATTAATAAAAAAATTGTGATAATAGATATTGGATCTGATTACAGATTTGATGATAATTGGTTTTACAGCATTCCTGAGTTACACAACATGCCAGGGGGTGCAAACAAGATTAGCAATCCAGGGTGCTATGCAACAGCTATGCAGCTGGCAATAGCGCCATTAAGAAATTTAACTAAATCAAAAGTTTCTTGTGTTGGGATTTCTGGTTATAGCGGTGCAGGCTCTGCTCCAAATGATAAAAATAATCCTAAAATTTTAGAAAATAATATTTTGCCTTACTCCCTAACGAACCATACTCATGAGAAAGAAGTTAAAAGACATTGTTTTGAAAATCTGTCATTTACACCTCATGTAGCTGAGTTTTTTAGAGGAATATTGGTTACTTCTCACTTTTCCTTAGATCAAAAGACTACAGAGTCAGAAGTGTATGAAATTTTTAAAAATTTTTATAAGAACAAAAGATTAATAAAAATTGATAAACATGCCCCCCTTATTTCTGATGTCATAAATACAAATTATGCGAGTATTGGAGGTTTTTCTTTGGATGATGATGGCAAAAACCTTGTTGTCTGTAGTGTAATTGATAACCTATTGAAGGGTGCTGCTACTCAATGTCTTCAAAATTTAGATGCTGCATTTGGACTAGGGGAGTCTTTATATCTTGAAGATACACATATTTAACTTTATTAGTTACGTATGAAATCAACTGCTCTTTTATTTATGACTATTTTCTTGCTTACTAGTTGCGGAACAAGAGAGAGTATCAGGACTAAATACCTTTATAGCGATAAGGTAAAAGATGTTTTAACTAATGAGGAATATTATAAATTAGATAAAGAAGCTAAATGGCCTTCAGACAACTATAGAGGTGTTTGTGTTAGTGATGAAAGTAGTGCTAATTTTGGTTTAGAAATTAAAGAAGCTTTATTAAAAAAATAATTGTACTGAAAATATGAGAGAATTAGAAAAATTAGAAAGACTGCCACCCTATGTTTTTACTGAGGTAAATAGAATTAAGGATTTGGCTAGGTCACAAGGCAAAGATATTATTGATTTTGGCATGGGTAATCCGGATATACCGACACCAAAGCATATAGTAGATAAATTAGTTGAAACTAGTTTAGACCCTAAAATGCATAGATATTCTGCCTCTAGAGGTATTTCAGGCTTAAGAAAGGCAAATGCTAAATATTATGAAAGAAGGTTTAATGTTAAATTAGACTATGACAAAGAGGTTATTGCCACAATAGGATCTAAAGAAGGTCTTGCAAATATGGCGCAAGTTTTAGCATCAGAGGGCGATACTATATTAGTTCCAAATCCTGCTTACCCTATACACGCCTTTGGTTTTATTATTAATGGAGCTAATTTAGTTCACTACAATGTGAATGCTGGCATTGATTTAATGACAGAAATTTCTTCAAAAGTAGAGAGCTCAAAAAAAGATATCAAGGCTATGATCCTTAATTTCCCATCGAATCCAACAGCAGAAATTTGTTCTTTAGACTTTTATAAGGAAATTGTTCCTTATGCTAAAAAGCATGATATTATTTTGTTATCTGATCTGGCCTATGCTGAAATTTATTTTGATGAAAATGAAATACCTTCATCCATTCTTGAAGTCGATGGAGCAAAAGATATTGCGGTTGAATTTACATCTCTCTCTAAAAGCTTTTCAATGCCGGGCTGGAGGATGGGTTTTGCTGTTGGAAATGAATATTTAATTTCCGCCTTAACAAGAATAAAGTCCTATCTTGATTATGGTGCATTCACCCCTATTCAGGTTGCCTCAGCAGCAGCGTTAAATAGCGAGAAATCAATAATTGATGATATCAGAAATGTTTATAAAGAAAGGCGAGATGTCCTTGTAGAGTCTTTTTCAAGATCAGGCTGGGATATCCCATGTCCAAAGGCAACTATGTTTGCTTGGTCACCTTTGCCTGAAAAATTTAAACATTTATCCTCATTAGAATTCTCAAAAATCCTTTTAGAGGAAGCTGACATAGCTGTTTCACCTGGTATAGGTTTTGGAGATAATGGAGAAGGTTTTGTAAGGCTTTCGATGGTTGAAAACGAGCAAAGGATTAGGCAGGCAGCTAGAAATCTAAAAAGGCTCCTTGATGAG